>Ga0351892_10028_pt1 | contig 57820 bp, 45 predicted proteins | sample TotcelFGM3001K14_FD_206763 | JGI IMG/M metagenome (GOLD analysis project Ga0351892, IMG submission 206763) | Enriched cells from coal bed in the Powder River Basin, Montana, United States - Total cells FGM rep3 HSBNCT.FGM.300.1.K14 ... | reverse complement strand
TCACGGCAACCGGCATGGAACTTGGTGTTGCCACCGCAAACGCTTTTTACGCGGGGCAGTGGTTGGACGACCCTGTGAACCGGTGGCCCGGTGAACCAAACTACACCCGCGTTGCCGGGACCAGCATGGCCGCGGCGCATGTCACCGGCGCCCTGACGCTGTGCTACCAGAAGTACGGAACCCTTTTCCGCCCGGAAGACGCATCGGTGCTGCTTGCTGCAAGCGCCATTCCCCTGAAGGCAAACACCGGTTCGCCGCTCTCAGGCTATGCAACAACCACGTGCGGGTACGGGTTGCTTGACGGGTACCACCTGCCCGGAACCTACTTCTCCGAAGAGGTCGAAAGAATGATGTGGGTCCACACCACCCTTCAGGAGGGTCAGGGTCCTGGTTCCTGGATCGTTTATGTGCCGGCCAACATCAAGATGCTCTCGGTCGCAATGGCCTATTCCGACGCGGGCGGCTCAGGGCTTGCGGTAGACCTCGACCTCAGTCTCACCTCACCCTCCAGCGTCCAGTACGAGTTCCAGCTTCCCCAGGGGGTGACCACCGAGTCCCCACTTGAGCGGCTGGTCATTGAGAACCCGCAACCCGGCGCCTGGATCGTTTCCGTCGTTCCGGAGAGCTGGGCCGACCCCGGCAACCCCATTGAAACAGAAGAAGTCTCCGTGGCTGTTTACAGCTATTCGAGGCTTCCGGAGCTGACGGTCACCTTCCCGTCGGACACGACCATCTACGCTTCACCCGGAGGGGCCGTGACCATTCCCGTCACCGTGACCAACACCGGCGGTTTCATATCCGTCGGCACATGGGCCAGGATCCAGGCGCCTTCCGGCTTTTCGGGCGACGTTGGCGATCCTGCGTTCTTTGGCAACCTGGTCTACCTCAACGCCTCCGCCACTATCGATTTCGTCCTTCAGTGCCCCGATCAGCCGGGCAGCTACCAGATGCAGGTGATAGCCGGGGGGGCGAACCGCGGTCTGGAAGACGCCGTGGGCAACTTCACGCTTGTGCTGGCCTACCCCGACCTCGAAGTTTCCATCCCGTCACCCGATACACCGCCGCCCTTTTCGGTCGGCCAGGTCACGGGTTTCACAACAGTGGTGTCAAACGTGGGCGAAGGCCCCTCCCCTGCCTCCAGCATGGTCTACCATCTCACTGAAAACCCCGACAGCACCGGAAGGCTAGTGGCCACCTTCGAAGTCCCGCCCCTCCAGAGCGGGGAGAGCGCCGTATTGAAGGGAAGCCATTCGTTCGACTATTTTGACATGGGAACAAGATGGCTCGTTTCGACGGTCGACCCTGACGGAACGATCATCGAGGCCGACGAAACCAACAACTCGTCCTCGTACGGACCTTTCCTGGTCACTGGTGAACTGGCCCCACCAACAGAGCTTGCGGCCCAGAGCGGTTATGACGGTTTCGTCCCCCTTTCCTGGAACCCTCCGGGAGACGGGAGTTCACGCGGGCTGTCCGCCTACCTGATCTACCGTTCGCTGTCCCCGGTGGGCCCCGATCCCGATCCCATCGCCGAACTCCCTCCCTCCGAGCTTTCCATGATCGATTCCATGGTCGTCAACAATCTCACCTACTACTACTGGGCCACCTGTCTTTACAGGAACCCCGACGGAGAGAGCCCATACTCGAACATGGCCGTGGCGACTCCCGAGGGTCCAAGCGGGTCGCTTGGCGGAACCGTATCCGATGTCTACACCGGCAGAAAGCTTCCGGGTGTTTCGGTCTCCCTTGAGGGGCTCGGGGTCGTTTCGATAACCGACGACGCAGGCTACTACAATTTTCCCGGAGTTCCAGTTGGGGTCGCAACCGTCACAGTCGCACACCCCGGTTACGCGGTGTTCGAAGACTCGGCCGAGGTGGAGGAGAACCTCTTCACTCCCCTGGACATTGGCCTGGTCAGGCTTTTCGGGCAGGGCATGACCGTGATCCCAACACCTTTCACCCCGAACGCCGACGGCATAAACGATGCCGCGAGTTTTGTATGGCCCGGCGCGGGCGGGGAAAGCTTCACGCTGATCATCTTCGATCTTGGCGGAGTACCCGTTAGAACCATCACAGGAGCCGAGCCGGTCTGGGACGGTAACGACGACAACGCAGCCCCTGTCTTTCCCGGGGTCTACCTCTTCCACGCCCGAACGGGCTCTGGAGATGAGGTGACGGGAACAGTATGCGTTGCACGATGATCCTCATGCTTATCGTTCTGCTGACGCAGGGCATGGTTTTCGCTTCGAACACACTGTATCCCGGCGCCAGGGCACTGGGCATGGCCGGGGCTTACATCTCCCTCGCGGATGACGCATGGGCCGCGTGGTGGAATCCCGCCGGCCTCCTCCGAAGCGGGAAGATCCTCTTCGGCGCCGAGTACACAAGCCTCTATCCGGGGCTCGATTCGTCCCCGCTTGATTACGCAGCTGCCTCATACGTTCAGCCCGTGACCAGATTCACCGCGCTCTCGATCGGCGCCGACTTTCTGAATGCCGCCGACCAATGCACGCGGGGAACGGGCAGGTTCTCGGTCGCTGCCAGGCCCGGGATCTTTCCCGTTTCTTTTGGTATCAGCGCCATCTACTCATTTCTTTCGTACGTTGACAACGAGTTCACGTTCTATGACCCCGTCTTCATTGCCAACGGCCTGACGGCCAAGGGTATCGGCCTTGACGCGGGGCTGCAGGCCGAACTGGGCCGAAGGCTCACGCTTTCGGCAGTGGGCAGAAACCTCATTTCGCCTGACATGGGGCTCGAATCACCGCAGACTTACCCGCTCCAGGTGTCGGTGGGGCTCGGGTTTCACGGCAGGAGCTTTACACCGGTCATTCAGGCCGACTGGTCGGAGCGCGAGCTGAACGGGAACACCGATCTCGACCTTGCCGTTGGCATGGAGAAGTGGCTGGGTACGGAGAGGAACTGGGGTTTCCGGGCCGGTTACAGACTGATGGCGCTGGGGGAGGCTTCCGAGGTCACCGCCGGCTTTACGGCAAGAACGAACGGCTCAGTGCCCATGGAGTTCAGCTACGGTGTTGCCATTCCGCTGAACGAACTCACGTCCACGCTGGGAAGGCACAGGGCGGGGCTCATCTTCCGCTTCGGCGGCCACTCCTGGTACGATCAGGAACCCAGGGTTCCGCTTCCCCCCATGGTCGACAGACGGACCTGGGAGACTGGAACCGACCTGTTCGAGGTCAGCCTGTGGGCCAACCGCGATGTCCAGAACGACTCCCTGGTCATGGGGCAGTTCGACCAGATCCCCCTGAACAGCACCCTCAGACTCGAGGACAGCCAGGTTCTCTACGGCTATTTTCCAACCAGGGCCACCTTTACGAGTGACGACATAAGGGACCTTTCCGTGTCGTTCAGGGTGCCGAGGTACTGGTTCGAGCAGCGCAACACGGACATCAGGCTTCTGAGACTCTACAGGGTACTTCCCGACAACAGCCTTGAGCGCATGCCCAGTGCTCTTGTGAGCGAGGACGAGGCTTACTACACATTCGAGGCGACTCTCGACGGGGTCAGTGACTTCATTGTGGCCTCAAGAACCGCAGAGCTGGTAATGCTTGACCCCCAGATGGTCTACGGCGAGGTCGACAGCGTCGACATCATTGAGGCTTCGCTGACCTTCCGGGTCAGCAAGGTCTGGATGGACAACAACCGTATCGATCCCGAAACCATAGGGCTGACCCGTGTAAGGGGAGGTGTACCCCTCGACATCGAGTGCCGCCGTGTGAACGAGGACCTGAACTACCTCTACTACCAGACCGACCCTGTGAGTCTCTTCAACTTCATGATCGCAGCGAGGGAAAGGGAGGGTCTTCCCGTTTCGGTGATATACTTTGACCACAACGTGACCCAGATCAGGGACGACCAGATCCCCGACCTCGACCGTGTCATCAGGACACTCAGGGACAACCCCGGCGTCTTCGTGTCGGTCGAGGGCCACACATGCAGTGACGGAACGTTCGGTTACAACGACGGGCTGTCACGTGAAAGGGCGCTGGTGGTTGCCCGCTACCTCAGGTCCCGGCTTGAAGGGATAAATGTCGAGATAGAACCCACCTGGTTCGGCGAACGAAGGCCTTCGGCATCGAACGACACCGAGGAAGGCCGGGCCATGAACCGGAGGGTGGAGATAGTGATACTCCGCCGATGAGCGGATGAACAAGGAGGGGAAATGAGCGCCACGGCAATCATTCTGCTTATTGGGGTCTGCAGTTTCATGGTCACTGTCGGCATCATGGTTGTGATGCTTTCGAGGTTCAGAAAGACGCTTGAAGCCCTTGAACAAACTCTGGGAAACATCAACACCGAGCTTGGCACGCTTTCCCCAGTCCTTGAGGGCGCCATGCAGCAGCTCGAACTGACCGGACGCGAAGTCGGCAAAACCGCATCCGAGGTGAAGACTCTTGTTCACGGAGTCAACAGCCATGCTCTCACCCCGGTGGCTGCGGGAGTGGTAAACTACATCCCGCTGGCCCTGGGAGTCTTCAGGGTCGTGAAGACGGTCTTTGCCCGAAAAGGGGGCAGGGACGAATGATATGGCGGTGCTTCCCAGCACTCGTTCTGCTTCTGCTGCTTTCGTGCAGACAGGTTTCCATCGGTCCGCTCAAGGGGGTTCTTGTCGTTTACGATCCTGATCTGGCCGTCTTCATCGATGGGGGGGGGCTGGACAGCATCCAGCGAACCGTCACAACAGTGGAGACCGAAACCATTTTCAGCTGGGCGTTCGCCGAATCGGACGAGTTCACCGGGACCCTCACGGAAAGGCGTGTCATCCTTTTCCTGGTCCAAACTCCGGGCAGCCTTCCCGACGGGCTTGAATCCGTCTCACCGGGGCTGTACTTCGGAGAGGACATCTGGGCCCGGAACCAGCAGGTCATCGGCGCTGTGGTGGAGAACGGCGAACTTCCCGAACCTCTTGCCGATCTTCTCGAAGAGGCCTACAACACACAGGTTCACCGCTACGTCTACGGCAGCTTCGTCAACACTCAGATGTCCAGCCCTGAGCGCCTTGACAGCCTGGGTGCGCTGGGCTTCACCATCGATGTGCCGAAAGCCTACGCGACACACATCTGGAGACCCGATGACGGTTTCATACAGTATCAGAGGGTTGCCGGGGAAGAATGCCTTCTGATGCTGAGTATCCGCTTCTTCCCGCCTTCAGCAGAACTCACTGATTCGAGTGCCATTGCCGTCAGGGAGGCCATGGCAAGGCGCTTCTTTTTCGATGCCTCGGCGGATTCGGTTGACAGGTCAAGGGTTACCGTTTCCGGTATCACCTTCGGGGGCATGCCGGGCATCTCGCTCACCGGCATGTGGAGGAACCCCGAATACCTCAACGCCGGAGCGTTCACCGCCCGAGTGCTCGATTCAGGTGAACGCTGGTATATTATGGACATGGAAGTCTACAATCCCGGAAGGGAGAAGGAACCCTATCTCCGAGAGGGGTGGGTCATGATGGACACCTTTCGGGAAGGGAGCGGAAATGTCGGAAACTGACAGCGAGCTCAAAGAGCTTTACCAGGAGTGGTTCAGCACTCCCACACCAGTGGTTTGCGCCAGGCTCGCTGAGAGGCTGAGACAGGGCGGCCGGGCCTCCGAAGCCGAGGACGTCTCCCGGAAGGGACAGGAGAAGTGGCCCGGGAACATCTCCGTCAACGTAGTTCTGGGCAAGAGCTGCCGCGACACGGGTGATCTCGAGGGAGCCCTTCAGGCTTTTGAGAAGGTGATCTCCATCGACCCTTTGAACCTCATCGCCATCAGGAACCTCGCCGAGCTCCATTTTGAAAGGGGCAACTGGAACCGCAGCATCGAGCTGTTCGAGGAGTTCCTGTTCGAGTATCCGGGCGACGCAGAGATCGAGAAAATGCTGAGGAAAGCCAGGGAGTCCAAGAGGAACGCTGACCGCGAATCCCGATCCGACGAATCGGCTCAGGTCTTTCCTCTGACGGACAGGATGGCCGGCATCCTCTCGTCGCAGAGCAAGCCCACCCAACCCGTCGAACCTGAAGAACACCACGAGCGAGCTCCGCGAAGCCTCTTTGACCTCTTCACACCCGATGAGAGGGAAGAGCTTGGCCTCAAGCCCTATTCGTAATGGTTGAAATCACCCTGATCAACGGGCCGAACCTGGCTGCTCTCGGTAGCCGCGAGCCCGACATTTACGGTCACGAGACGCTTCAAGAGATCGTTTCCACGCTCTTCCGCAGGGCATCAGAGATGGGTGCCCGGATAACTTCGGTGCAGGCAGACGGTGAGGGTCAGGTGGTTTCCGCCGTGAATACGGCCGCGGAGAGGGGGGGGGCGCTTATAATCAACCCCGGGGCGTTCTCGCACAGTTCAGTTGCGATCATGGATTCCATGAGCGCTTTTCCGGGTCCCGTAATCGAGGTTCACTTAAGCAATGTTCATGGAAGGGAGCAGTTCCGCAGGCGCATGCTCACAGCTGCGGCCGCTGACGCGGTGATCTGTGGCGCCGGCGCTCTGGGCTACTCCCTCGCTCTTGATCTCGCACTCAATCTTCTTCGGAGGTGATGGTTCTTGGCTACTTCCAATGATTTCAGGAAGGGCATGGTGCTTGACATCGACGGCACATTCTTTCAGATCGTTGATTTCCAGCATGTCAAACCGGGTAAGGGCGCCGCTTTTGTCAGGTCCAAGATAAAGGATGTTCTCACCGGACGGGTTCTCGACAGGACCTGGCGGGCGGGCGAGAGGGTGGAGGAGATCAGGCTCGAGCGCAGGGTCTACCAATTGCTTTACCACGCGGACGATGAGTACATGGTGATGGACCCGCGGAGCTTCGAACAGATATCCCTGCCGCTGTCACTGGTGGGCGATGCCGCCAAATACCTGACCGACAACTGCGAGATCGAGATCCTCTTTGTGGGCGAGACGCCGATCATGGTGGAAAGCCCCAGTTTCGTTAACCTTGTGATCACCGGGACCGACCCCGGCCTGAAGGGCGACACCGCAAGCGGCGGAACCAAGCCCGCTGTGCTCGAGACCGGTCTTGTCGTGCAGGTTCCGCTGTTCGTGAAAGAGGGGGAAACTGTAAGGATAGACACCCGCACCGACACTTACCTCGAAAGGGTGAACGCAAGACCCTGACTTCACTTTCCGATCGGAGGGAGGCGCCATGATGCGACCAAAGTATCTGCGGGGTTGAGTGAGACCAACGGGGCCCGGTGCGGGTTCCGGAAAGAAAAAGCAGCGGTAGCGCCGCCCATCCATCCTGTTTCTCTCCCGGCGCCCGCTGAACGATCCGGGAGGAGAATACCAATGAAAGTGTTCCTGATGCTTCTTGTAACGGCGTCCCTTGCGTCGGCCGCCGACCGGGTGGTGCTGTTCGAGGATTTCACGAACAGCGGGTGCGGTCCGTGCTGGAACATCGAGCCGCAGATAAACGCCTTCGTCGCAAGTCACATCGCCTCGGGGACCCTGGCCGTGATCAGGACCCATGTGAACTGGCCGTCGGCCAGCGATCCCATCTACCTTGCCAACCCAACCGAACAGACCGTCCGGAAGGCTCAGTACGGCGTTCAGTCCGTCCCATACCTGATCTTCGACGGTATTCAGGTCTCCGCCGCCCCAAGCCTTGAAAGCCACTTCAACAGCAGGCTGAACACCCCGGCCTACATCGACATCCTGGTGGCAAGGAACGGTGACGGGACTTCGGGCACAGTCAGCATCCGCATTATCGCCGAACAGGAGCCCCAGTGGCAGGAGGGCACCGTGATGAGGGTGTGGCCGATACTTGTCGAGGACAATGTCTCCGGGACAGGGTACTGGGCCGGCAGTGTTTTCGAACAGGCCTTCAGGGACAACCTTCTCGGCCCCTACGGAGAGGTCGTTGCATTCACCGGCCCTTTCCCCGACACCGTTTTCGTTGATGCCGAGTACACCGTTGCCCCCTCCTGGGATGCGAACAGCCTGTTCCTGGCAACCTTCCTGCAGTGCTCGTACCAGCAGGGCGACCACGAGGTGCCCAACGCGGACTGGCAGAAATTCATGGACATACCGCAGGGAGTGGAAGACGGCTTCACCCCGTTCGGTCCAGTTCTCACCGTCACCCCCAACCCGGGTTCGGGCGTCTTCACAGCCCTTTCGCTTCTTCCGGAAGGCTCAACCGGAACCCTGCAGGTTTTCGACATTGCCGGACGGACACTGCTGACCTCCCCGGCCGGTGGGCAGACAGGTTTCACCCTGGGTGGATCGGGCGTCTACTTCGTCAGGCTGGTTGCCGACACTGGCGAAAGCGTCACCCGGACGATAGCGGTGATCAGGTAGGGGTAGTCAGAACCCGGCGTGCATCGCCGAGATCAGCGAGTCCTGCCACGCCCTGGCGCTCCATGCGGTTCCCCTTGGAATCTCAAGCATGATCGCCAGGGCGATCCTTCTGCCCGATACCGTCGTTAGCACACCAGTGATCGCGCATGTGTCGTTGAGGGTGCCCGTTTTCCCCCGGAACGCGCCAGGAGGAAGGTTCCGCAGTCTGCTGAAGAGGGTTCCGTCAACTCCATTCACGGGGAAAGAGGTCAGGAACTCGGGTCCGAACTCCAAAGAGCCGGCGCCGTAGGCGAACACTGTGGCGAGTTGCCGTGGTGTGAGAAGATTGAGGCGGGAAAGGCCCGATCCGTCAGCGAGCTGCCACCCCTGAACTCCTGGCAGGATCTGGTCAAGAAGCCTTCCGCTTATGTCACAGCCGGCCCTGGTGGAAGCTGGCGCCCCTGAGGCTTCATGGCTGACTCCGCGCAGGATGAGTTCGGAAATCACGTTCCTGCTGAGTTTGTTCATGGAGCCAAGAAGGACCCAGAGGGGCTGGGACAGCATTGTCGCCGTAGTGATAGCGCCCTCTCCGGGAGTGCCCTGGCCCGCGTACCGGACATCCATGCCCCATCGCCCGAATTCGTCCTCCAGGTAGCCCGCCATCTCCACCGGAGCCCCCGCGAACGGTTTGTAAAGGGTCGTGGTTTCGCCGGAGGCGAGTGTGCCCCCGAGTGTGATGCGGGGAGAGCGTTCCTCCCATCCGGAGACCGAGGCGGATACCCTGCCTGCAGCGCCTATCCGCACATCATCGTGTGAAAGGATCAGACCGGGGAGCCTGGGGTAGCTGAAGACCCTCACCGATCCGCCGACAGCGGAGACCACTATCTGCAGGACATTGTCGCCTATGCATACAGGTTCCACCGGAGGGCAGTACGTCTTGTCCCAGTCCGATTCGTCCCAGCCCAGGAGATGTGTTTCGGGGAAGAAGCAACCCGCGTCGAGATAGAGGTTCCAGCTTCGCCCGCCTGGCAGGGCCGCCACGGTCTCCATTGCCGCTCTGGTAACATCCTCCGCGCTTAACAGGGGTGCTCCCGCCCCCACAAGCCAGATGCTGCCCTGCGAAGCATCGGCCTTTATCGATGTCCTGTATACGTACGACGGCCCCAGGTGTTCAAGTGCGGTGACCGTTGTAAGGACCTTTACAGTGGATGCTGGACGGAAAAGCGCATCAGAGTTTCTCGACAGCACTTCCTCTCCCGTATCGATGTCGAAGGCGCAGTATCCCACCCTCCACCCCGAGGGGATACCGGGTACGTTAAGCGCAGCTGTGAGAGCCAGCAGGGCAATCGCTGTCATACATCCTCCCGTTGACAAAGACACCGAAAAACGAATAATTCCAAGGTTGAAACTAAGATATTCCGGCCGGTCCGGCCACACAACAGGAGGATGCCTTGCGCGCTTTCATTGCTCTGCCGATTCTTGCCCTCCTCTGCGCATGCGGCCCGAAGGTGCCTGAAGGCGCAGTGATGGTTGTTGGTGAAAGGGTTCTCTACCCCGAAGATGTCACTTCCACAATGCAGCGGGTGGCGGGCGACACGACCGCCGTCAGGGTCATGATTGACAACATTCTGGCAAGAGAGCTGTTCCTTCAGCACGCCCGCGATCTGGGCCTCGATTCCATACCCGAGAATCAGCGAAGGCTGTACGAGCGAAGGCGCGAGGTCCTTCAGAACGCGTACACAAGTCTTCAGAACAACCGGATCACCCTCGACTCGTCCGCCTTCCTGGCCTTCAAGGACAGTTTGTCCCTCATGGTCGAGTACTCCGCCTTCTACTCATCGGACTCATCCCTGATCGAATCGTTCATGTCCCGTCTTGCGCAGGGGGAGGACTTCAACAGCCTTGTCAGCGAGCTTGCGACCGACGCCTTCATTCGGGAAACCGGCGGCAGAACGGGCCCAGTCCCCCTGGTCCGAACCAACAGGGAGGACTACGCCGTTCTCAGGAACCTCACGCCGGGAGAGGTGGGCGCGCCGTACGTGTTCAGGCCGGGCTGGCGGATACTCAGGATGGACGACCTTCGAGTTGTCGAAAGTGACGCCCCGCTGCCAAACGATGCCGAACTGGAAGTGGTCTTCCTAGGCCTGTGCCGCGAAAGCCTGAGACAAAGACTGCAGGACAGCCTCGCAACCGCCGTGAACCTCGAGATCAACCTCGAAGCCTGCTCGCTCCTGGCCTCCAGGGCTACCTCGGCACGAGGCGACCATGAACCTTTTTCTCCCGGAGAAGGAAGCGTGGCTGCCATAACCTGGAACGGCGGCAGCCGAAGCATTGCAAGCCTGGCTGGCAACATACTCGAGCTCCCTGGCGCCATACCCCGTGACGCACGCGACCCGTCATGGGTTGTGAACTACGCTTACTGGATAGGTCTTTACGATGTTCAGGCCATGGTTGCCACATCCATGGGGCTGGATACTCTTCCCCAGAACGCGGCGCAGATAAGACGAAGGCAGTCGGAAGCCCTTCTTGACATGTATTACATGGCCTTCCTCGACAGCAGGATGGTAATGGACGAAGAACTCCTCGAGCAGCATTACCTTGCCGTCAGTGACACCATGATCGTCCCCGAGAGGCGCACGTTCATCCACACGGCCGCCCAGGGAGACACTCAGGTCCAGCTCCTGAACACCCTTTACCAGGAAGGTGCGGACCCCAGACAGAGCGCTGAACTGCTGACGCTCATTCCCCAGCTTTCAGCCAGCCAGGGAACGGCCCTTACCAGACCCATGGACACCTCCGAATTCCCCGAAGCCTATCGCGAAGGGATAATGGCGCTCGAACCCGGGGAAGCCCTGATCTGCTCGCTCGAGGCAGGCTTCCATGTCTATTTCAGGCTGGAAGAGATCATTCCGGCCCACCGGCCCCTGCTGGAAGAGATAAGAAGCACACTGGAACCCCGGGTAATGGCCGAAGTAGAGGTTGCTGTGATCGCCGCACTTGTAGACAGCCTCAAAGAAGTTTATCATCCATACATTGACGAGGAGTTCTTCCTTTCATTCAGTACCCCGGCGGATTCCACCGCCGAAACCTCCTCGACCGAAGAAAGACGGGAGGATGGGCTTTAAATGTACTGCCGACTCTGCGGACACGATAACGGTGAGAAGGACACAGGGCTTTGCGCCAACTGCGGTTATGAACTGGCTGATCAGAATCTGCCGCTGAAGGATCAGAGAAGCGGGCTTCAAAAACCGCTTCCTTCCGATGGCTCCAGAACAAGCCACCCCGCTGACCTTTGGGTTCCACGCAAGAGCATGGCTGGCCATCTCGCCGTTCTGGTCTTTCTTGTGGGTGCTGCCATAGCCATTTTCATACTGACCAGTTTCGAGCGTGCGGTGTACGAACCGCCGGTGGTCAGAACAGCACAGGAGATAGCCCAGGAGACCGAGGTTCCCAAAGATTCCCTGCCGATCCGGCTCTCGACCGACATCGTGTACGAGTTCAACACCGAGGGCACCTCGGCGGTCCCCAGGACCAACGTTGACCTCTCCCTCATCCCCATCGGCACCAGGGTTTCTTTCATCGGTCATCGTGACCTTTCCATCCGCCCGGTTGTCTCCTACATCACACAGAAGATGGGGGGCAGGGATTTCGCGATCCTCGAGGCACACAACCTATACTGCTGGACCGACTCCACCATGACCACCTTCACGCGCATCCCCCTCGTCAAACCATTCGTGGAGGATCCCGCAGACACCGCAGCGGTCGAACCCGTTCTCATGAGGTTCCTGTTCACCCCCGAATGGCTCAGGGGGGAGATTCAGGAGTTCAACATCGACATTGTCGAACCTTCCGGTGGTTTTGGTTTTCGTGCAGGGCCTTTCCAGACTGTCATCAGACAGGTGAAGAGCAGGCTTGAAAGGAACTCCTTCGAGGGCAGACCGGTTCATGTCATGCTTCTATTCCCTGACAACACCACACTTGGGCAGGCAATGGACATCGCCACCGAGGTTCAGCAGTTCACCGACAGTCTGGGGTATCAGGGCTTCCTGCTTCGTTACGCTACCATCGAGTAGACGCGGCAGAAAGGGATGAGTCGTCCCCGGACCCCCGAGGAAAGGTTTGCCGGTTGCCTGGGGTTCCCCACGGTTTCCTCACGCGATGGCTTCTCCCTTGAACCGTTCCACGAGATGCACAGGTATTCCCGCGAGTGCTGGCCCACGGTTTTCTCTCGTATGAACCCTGTCACAGTGGGAGGCGCGTCGCTTCTCTTCGAACTCACCGGATCCGATCCCTCACTCGAACCCCTTCTTCTCACAGCCCACCAGGATGTCGTTCCGGCCAACGCCGATGACGGATGGGATCACCCTCCCTTCCTGGGCGTCGTGGAGAACGGTGTGATACACGGCAGGGGCGCGCTGGACTTCAAGTGCGGCTACGCAGGCATACTCGAAGCATGTGAAACCCTTTTGCTGCAGGGCTTCCGGCCCGACCGCACTTTGTTCCTCGCCATGGGACATGACGAGGAGATAGGCGGGTCAGCCGGCGCCGAAGGGATGACAAGGCTGCTCGAGGACCGGGCCGTCATGTGCGCTTTCGCCCTGGACGAGGGCGGCTACATCCACATCCTTCCGTGGTCCGGCAAACGGGCGGCCCTTGTCGGCATCGCCGAGAAGGGCTACGCTACCTTCTCGGTTAAGGCCGAAGCCGAGCAGGGCCACGCGTCCGTTCCCACCAAGGTCACCGCCGCGGGGCTCCTTGCCGGGGCGGTGATGCACATCGAGAACAACCCCTTCCCCCCTGATCCTGCAGTTAACCAGCATGCTCCCCGCCATAATGCCCCTCTTTGAATCGGCCGATATGAACGAAGTGACCTTGACCCCCTTCGGTTCCGCTCTGACAAGGACCACTGCCGCCGTGACGGTGATCCGCTCCGGAGAGAAGGAGAATGTCCTGCCCGCTTCGGGGAGCATGCTGGTTAACTGCAGGATCATTCCCGGCGAGAGCGTCGCATCGGTTGAGCGGCGTCTCTCCGAAGCGCTGTCACACATGGGCCTTGTTGTCACCCTCCAGCGGAACGAGAGCCTTTCCGAGCCTTCCCAGGTCTCTCCGGCCGACTCGGACGGGTACAGGGTGGTGCGGGACGCCGCAAGGGTTTTCTGCGGGGGCATTCCCGTTCTGCCCGGCATTTTCGTGGCAGCCACCGATTCAAGGCACTATTCGAGGGTCGCCCTCAGCGTGTACAGGTTCCTTCCGGTGGAGCTCGACGGCAGGGGAGTTGGAATGCTTCACTCCCGAAACGAGGCTGTGACCGTTGCCGACTACCACTCCTGTGTTGGTTTCTACAGGGAAGTCATCAGTCGCTTCTGTTGAACTAATTCGATAATTGATTATAAAGCAATGAATTGCATATGATGTTGAAGCCTGCGGGCTGCCTGCTAAGCCTCTTTGGAGAAAGGGCTTGTTTACGCTGCCATCAACATGCTATTATAGACATTGTTCAGAAAGGTGGTGAACTTGGCATTCGATATCTGCAGCAGCGCCTTTGAGAACGATGGCTTTCTGCCGGGATGGTACAGCGCCGCAGGGCTGAATGCCTCGCCCCCGTTCGGGTGGCGGGACGAGCCCCTGGGTTGCCGGAGCCTCGCACTCGTTTGCAGGGCCGAAGATGGCCGGGCACACTGGGTCATGTGGAACATTCCCCCCGACCTTCACACAGTATACGGGAAGCAGCCACGAAATCCGGTGCTCGACAGCGGTATCAGGCAGGGCTGGAATTCTTTTGGCGTGGCGGGATGGACAGGACCCGAGAAGAAGAGTTCGGACTGCAGGCTTACATTCACCCTTCTGGCCCTCGACTCCCTTCTTGAACTGCCAGCCGATACCGACGGTGACGAACTCACCCGGGCATGCCAGGACCACATCCTGGCGTCGACCAGTATAGCCTGCCGCTACTGCTGAAGTGCCGACACATACCGAGGGCTGGCTTCTTGACAGCAGGGTGATGTACCTAAACCACGGCTCGTTCGGAGCCTGTCCCAGACATGTCATGGAGTACCGCGGCAGGCTTCTTTGCGAGATCGAAGCCGAACCGATGGACTTCCTCGTAAGGCGTCTGCCCGAAGAAACAACCACACAGATCACCGCCCTCGAAAGCTTTCTTGGCGCCCAGCCAGGCACCATAGTCCTCACCGACAACACGACTACCGGCATCAACTCGGTCTTTCGGAGCATCAGCTTCAGACCCGGCGAAACGGTGCTGCTCTCCAACCAGGCCTACTTTTCCACCAGGAACGCACTTAAGCAGGCAGCATCCCGGGCCGGCGCTGTCGTGAAGACTATCCCCTTCACCATACCAGTGAGCGGTCCCGGTGAAGTTCTGGAACAGCTCATGAACTCCGTGGACCCCACTGTCAGGTACGCCGTTCTCGATCACATCTCAAGCCCCACCGGTATGGTGTTCCCCCTGGCCCGGGCGGTAAGCTCCCTGCGCGAAGCGGGGGTCGAGGTCATCGCCGACGGTGCCCACGGGCCGGGGCACATGCCCCTTTCCCTGTCAGAGCTGGGGTGCGCCTGGTACGTCGGCAACTGTCACAAGTGGCTTTGTTCACCGAGGAGCTGCGCCATCCTTTACACAAGGCCCGACATGAAGGGCATCACCGCTCCCGCGATCACAAGCCATGTTCCCGGGGACTTTCAGCCTGGTCCGGATCCGCTGCGGGTAATGTTCGACTGGAGCGGAACACCAGACCCCTCACCCAGGCTTTGCGTCAAAGAAAGCATCGACTACATGGCCACTCTCCACCCGGGGGGCTGGAGCGGAATAATGCAGCGCAACGCAAGCCTCGCTCTGAAAGCCCGATCGCTCCTTCTCGACGCCACCCGAACGGAACCTCCCTTTCCCGGCTCCATGGTGGGCTGCATGGCTTCCGTAAAACTCCCGGACCTTGATAACGGTGGTCCCCGTCCCATCGACTGGTTCGACCCAATTCAACAAGCTCTGCGGGAAAGGGGAATTGAAGCTCCCGTCATCCAGTGCCTGCCCGGCAGGTTCCTCAGGGTTTCCGCCCAGCTCTACAATGATCTGAGCCAGTACGAACACCTTGCTGGGATACTCAGGGGTCTCCTCTGATTTTGTGAAGAACTATTGCCTCCTGCCCGGAACTTCCCGACCTGATCCCCTGAGCTTTGCCAGAATCCTCCCTGTGTTAGTGGTCATCAGCAAGGATCGGATGCGCAGCATCGTCCGGTCTTCGCTTTAGCCGGGCTTCATCCTGAAGGAGAGCATGTTGGAGTGCCCGCCCGTGTTCTTGACGGCGCCTGCCTCATCAAGCATCATTACCTGTCAGGAAATAATCATACTTCTACAAGCGTGTAAAATTTTAAGGAGGAATCAAATGACATTTTATACCGAAGAGAAGACTATAAGCAAATTACTGCGACTCCCCCTGCTGTTGAGCCTGCCAATGCTGGTCCTACTGGCCCTGTTGGCATCCTGCAAATCAAACGAGAACCCCATGGAGAAAGGGCCGCTGAACGATGGGAGCGGCGAGAGGACCCAGATCGTCATCATCAGCGACATGCACATGGGAGCTGACCTGGCCTATGCCGAGTGCAATATGAATCTGGACGCGCTGGCGGCATTCCTCACCGCGGTTGCGGAGTCCCCGACCGTTCGCGAGCTGGTTATCGCGGGTGATCTCCTGGACGAGTGGTTCGTCCCTGCCACGACCGACACCTACGCGGGGATGGACCAGGCCGACTTCGTTGACCGGATCGCATCCGCGAACTCTGAGGTCATCGGTGCCATCAACAGGATCATCGGTGAAGGCAGGATCCTCGTGACCTACGTGCCGGGCAACCATGACCTGACCATTACCGCCGAGAACGTTGACCGCATCCTCCCCGGCATCCGGCAGGCGAGGGACGACGTTCAGGGGCTGGGTACCTACAGCCCCATAGACCATCCGGAGATAGCCATCGAGCACGGCCACCGTTACAACTTCTTCTGTGCTCCGGATCCCCTCTCCAACGTCACTATTGCACCAGGTTCGATCCTTCCTCCGGGGTACTTCTTCACACGTATCGCGACACTTCACGTCGTGCAGGGCTGCGAGACTGCGGGGGACACCCTTCGGGAAGTGACCCCCAACATCGAAGGAGATGCGAGCCAGGAGTTGACCTATGCGTATTGGGCCATCTGGAAGGGCCTTATGCAGTCTCTCCCCGTCGAGAACAGCTTCGACGAGAACATCATCGTTACCAATATCAATGGATTCACCGAGACCTATGCCATCAACGACCTGGTACCCTTCCAGGAGACTCCGGGCGGGTTTATCGACATGAACCTCTACAAGGGCTCCATGGACAACTGGGACGAAAGACAGACCGCCAACAATGTACCTGTCCACATCCCCACCATGCAGGCTCTGACCGAAGCGGCTACCGACACCGGAACGGACGATCAGGCTGACCTCCAGTACTTCTCGAACCCGGACTCCGAGGTTCGGATCGTTGTTTTCGGCCACACTCACGTGGCACGGATCATTCCAGGCGAGAACCACAACGGACAGAAGACCATCTATGTGAACTCAGGCACCTGGATCGACCACAACCCCAACGGAAGCACCATGAATTTCGTGGTGATCACACCACAGGGCTCCGATGCCGACTCCCTGACGGTTGTGAAACTGTATCGCATGAATAACGCCGCCATGGAGGAACTGGCCGCTGATTCCATCCGGCTGTGATGTCTGGTCGATGACCAGTACAACCCGGGATGCGGCCCTGTAGACACCAGAGTACGTGATCTGCCTCGAGCCTTTCTCAGGAGTATGCGCAGTTTGTCGAGCCATGCACCTCATCGGGTTCCAGACATCGAAGATCGTGGCGGGGGCTTTTCCGGGCCTTCTCTGATTTCGTGAAACATCTTGCCCGGCGAGTTTCCCGTGCTTATGCTTTCGGTAACCGAAAGAAGCAGTCATGTACCTTGACAATGCCTCCACCACGTGGCCAAAGCCCCCGGAAGTGGCCGACGCTGTCAAAGACTTCATCAGCGGGCTGTGCCCAAACCCCGGAAGGGGTTCCTGCGGCCCCGGGAAGATCGCCGGCAAGACCATACTCCAGTGCCGCATGGCACTCTCGAGGCTTTTCTCATGTGAGGACCCGCTCCGGGTCTGCCTGACACCAGGGGTCACCTGGGCATTGAACACCGTCATACTTGGCCTTGTGAAACCCGGCGACCACATCGTCACTGGCTCAATGGAGCACAACTCGGTAATGCGCCCCATCAGATTCCTGGCCCGGCGTGGCGTGGAGTTCACGGTGGTGAAGTGCGACGGCAGCGGAAGGCTCTCGCCGGACGATTTCAGGGAAGCCTTGAGGCCCAACACCACCCTTGCCGTCCTCAACCACGCCTCCAACGTGAACGGCGCTGTTCAGCCCGTGACCGAGGTCGGCGCGGCATGCCGGGAGAGGGGGGTGCCCCTTCTGGTTGACGTTGCCCAGAGCGCCGGCGTGATACCCATCTCATCAGCATCCCTGAATGCCGACATCATCGCGTTCACAGGACACAAGGCCCTTTTCGGCCCCATGGCGACAGGGGGCATCCTGTTTTCCCGCTGTTTCGATCCAGAGAGGGTGCAGCCCCTCGCACACGGGGGAACGGGCAGTCGTTCAGAGGTCGAGTTCCAGCCCGATTTCCTTCCTGACCGTTTTGAGCCCGGAACCCCCAACGGCCCAGGAATAGCTGGTCTTCTGGCAGGTGTGGAGTTTGTGCAAAGGGTTGGTACCGATGCCATCTGGAAAGCGGAGACCCGCCTCGCGTCGATGCTTGCGGCTGGACTGAGAGAGATCCCCGGAGCGGAGGTGTTCCATCCCGGCGAGGGTCCGGTCACCGCCGCTGTTTCCTTTCGTATCAGGGGCATGGAAAACGCATTCATCGCCGGGGTTCTTGCCGACGAGTTCGGCATCTGCTGCCGCCACGGGCTTCAGTGCGCCCCCTGCGCCCACCGGACGCTGGGCACCCTTCCCGGAGGGCTTGTAAGGTTGAGCCCGGGCTATTTCAACACGGAGGACGAGATCCATACCGCGATTGACGCAGTCAAAACGGCACAAAGGAGATGCGGCTGATGCACTTCACCCGCAACTGCGACTGCATGCAGGCATCCTTCGGATCGGATTCGCGCGTTCTCCTTGCCGAGACGATTCTCACCGAAGCCGGCATCTGGTGCAGGCTTGCCCCCGGCGACACGTGCGGGATGGTCCTGGTGATACACCGTGACGACAGCGAAGCCGTCGGCGAACTGCTCAGGGAAAAGGGTTTCTCGCCCGACCGCATGATCCACGCCTGCTGAAGCCACGCATACCGGTCGTGGGTTTCTCATCATGCTCAGAGATTTCCCCGATACTCGCAGCCCCTTCCGGCGGGAAGCACGGCCGGTTTGCGGGGCGGCACACCCTGATGCCCTGCCCTTCATTCGAGAGGTGCGGGGTCAGTCCTGGTGGACTCTGCCAAGGTGATCGATGAAAGCTGCCAGCACTTCGTACGAAGGATGATTTGCCGGTGTGTCTGCAAGAACGCGCTTGAGCCTTCCCATCAGCCTGATCTCAGCGTCTTCGGCAAGGTATCCATCCCTGGAATGGACGTGGCTGTATCTGTCGGTACCCATCGATGCAAGAGACCTGTCCAGAGTCAGAAGATGTGTCTCGTTGCCTGAATCCGAAAGAAAAAGCGCTATTGAACCCCCATCTTTGGCAACAGCACTTTTAGAAGGCATTGAAACGTATCGAATGATCTCACTGCGGTTATCCCTCCGCGGTTGAGTATCCCGCTATATGAGGTCTCTGATGAACTCGCGGGTCGTCCTGGGCATAGACTTTAGTGCTACTGAAGTACTTGCCATTTGCAATGGGCTTCAGTGCTCCCCTGCGCACACCGGACTCCTGCTACTCTCTGCGCAGGGTTTCTCAGGCTGAGCACCTGATATCCATGACCGGGGACGAACTCCAGCCCAAGGGATACTGTCAGCGGGTCCCGGGAGTTCCCGAGTACCACCTGGTCTTCCCGATCTCTTTTGGAACAAGCTTTCTCAGATGCCGGTCAAAGAGATCGGCCGCAAACCTGTACACGGTCATGTCGCTTTTCATGGTGAACTTCCGGGTCAGGACAGAACGTACGTTTGCGAGTACCTGGAACGGATGAAACAGGAGTTTCAGGACGGCGAAGTTTGCGTATATCCACAGACGCGCCAGTGTTATCTGCCTGTAGTTGTCCCGCCATGTCGGCGAGAAATTCATGTCCTCGTATTCAAGGCCCTCCGGCATAAGGCCTGAGACTCCGGTGTCGGGCAATGGGGTAAGCATGAAAGCCGTTATCTCGTCCATCCCCAGGATGGTAAGCTTCCTTATGAACCGGTAGGTGAGCCTGCGGTCGGACAGTTCCTCCCCGGGAAAACCCAGCACGAAATTGCAGTTCACCCTTATCCCCAGCTCATGACACCACTTCACGGCCTGAACGACCGTGTCCAGGTCGACCGGCTTGTTCATGAGTTTCAGGACCTTTTTGGATGCGGATTCGGGGGAGAGGGAAAGGTATCTGCACCCTGACCTGTAAAGGAGTTCCAGCTCCTCCCTGCCGACTGTCTCCACCTTGATCCCCGAAGGGAAACAGTACGTGTATTCTCGTCCCCGGGATAGAAGTTCCTGTGCGAATGCCCTGGTCCTCTCGCGAGAGAGCGAGAAATTCTCGTCCTGGATGTGGAAGTCGGCAACCCCGTACTTCGTGTTGTAGTGATCCATCTCGTCCACGATCCTTCCCGGGGACTTCGCCATCCAGTGCCCCCCCCACATCTTCGGGGTCTGGCAGAACGCGCACGCGTAGGGGCATCCCCTGCTTGTGAACATCGGGATGTACTTGCGGTTCCTCACGGGGCCGTGGGCGTACCTGAGGTCCCAGTAGGATTCCAGGGGGATAGGATCGAAGAACGCGAACGGAAGGTCTTCAATGGGGCATACCGCTGGTATGCGCTCGTGGGAGTGAGTGGAGCTGAACATCCCGTCCATCGTGAATGGCTCATCCGACTCCAGTGACCTTAACAGCATTGGCAGACGTTTCTCACCCTCGCCCTGAAGGACGAAGTCAGCTCCCGCCTCGAGGAAAGGCTCGACGCAGAAGGTGGTGTGGTAACCGCCTACCACCACCGGGACGCCGGGAAAGGCAAGTTTCGCATGCCGGACGATTTCGAGCGCCATACCGTGTTCCAGGGTACAATGAACCGAAACACCTATCACCTCGACATCCAGGGGAATCGAACCCATCATCTCACCGGGCAGGAGACCCCTGGCCTCGAATTTCCCATGGTAGGGCGTAAACCTTCGGGGCGCAAGACCGTATGAGTCCACAATGGTAACGGAGTGCCCTTCCTGTATGAGAACGCCGGCCAGATAAGGCAGGTTCGCCGGGATTCCAGGGGTGGAGCCGAAAGGGCTGTTCCTAAGGTTTACAACAGGCGTGCGGACAAGGGCAACCTTCATACGGCGGTTCTTTCCGTTATCCTCTTCTGTTTCAGAGTCGCCAGGATAAGTTTTGGTATGAACGCCGGATCGCAGACCAGATTGCACGATACCGCACACTCCCACGTGCAGGTGCAGTTGTTGTCAACAACGTATTTGATGAAGCGGGCCGACTTTTTCAGGATCAGCCTGAGGTCGTAGTCGTTCTCTCTCAGGTCACCCAGAACGTCATCCCTGCATTCGCAAAGCCTTACCTGACCGGTTTCGCTGATCACAGTGAACTTTTTTCCGGCTGTACAGGTTGCCAGCAGCTTTCCGGACATCACCTTCTCAAGTCCTCTGATATATAGGTCATTCAGTCCCCGGAAGAAGGGGCTGAATGCACGGTTTTCCCTTGCCGTGCTTCCAGCCCTGTACAGGGCGAGTTCCCCGATGCAAGCATCGGGTTCACATTTGTCGTGGACAAGACGTGGCCACTCAGGTCTGAGAAGGTGCAGCTCATGATTGTCGGGTCCGATGTTCTCCCTGACCCATTTCCTGAGAACGCCATGGTTCTGAGAAGGGCTGTTAAGGTAGATGGAGACAATGTCCATGGTGAGGTTGCTTCGGGTTTTCTTGAGATCGTTGATGGCGGCAGTTGTTTCAAGAACTTGCGCCAGACAGCCATCGATCCCCCGGGAGATGTCATGATTTGCATCGTTGTGGTCTATGCTGAAGGCAGCCCTGAAGTGGCACTTCGGGTATTTGCTCGTCAGCCTGCTGAACAGCTCGACGGACCTCTCACGGGACAGGCCGTTTGAGGGGACCGTGATGAACTGGGAATGGGCGTTTTCAATGAAATAGCCGATGATTTCGAAGAGGTCATCCCTCAGCACCGGTTCTCCTCCGGAAATGAGGAGGTAGGGTACATTGCCACACTTTTTTGATACTCTGAGGAACTCGCTGGTCGTGAGCTCGTTCTTTTTCCTATCCTTGCATGCCACTTCGCTGCCGTAGAAACAGAAGCTGCACTTTGCGTTGCAGGTGGACGTTACGAAGAGGATCAGATATGACGGCTGGTTCCTGTTAAGGTAACTGAGCGCCATTTTGACAAGATTCATTAGGATTCCTCCTGCGTGGTTCCAGCGGACGGCGCAGGAGGAAGTCTGCGGAGTTCTGCTGGCAAAGCCCCGTTTGAGTTTTTTGTAAAACCTAGCTTGAAGCTTTTTGTAGTGCAGCGCCCGGCGTTTGTTCCAGAAGAAGGATCTTCTTTTCAGACATTGGCGCTTCACCGACAGGACTCAATTCGTCAGCCATGCAGCACGTGAGGCTCAGAGGAAAGGTACTGCTCTTACTCACGGAGAAGCATCTGAACCATCGGGGACAGCTCATGCTGCAAGCTTGCCGTTTATGGATCAATGGGAAGTGAAGATCTAGGGCAGGAAGAGCCAAGAGGTAAATAGTAACCATATCAGTTATTGTTCTGTCGTGTTCAAAACTTCAGAATCGGGGGTGGTATTGAAGAGCAGAATCCCCGCGATGCTCATACTGACTCTCGGGCTTTGCTTGACGAAGGTCTGCTTCGCATCACCCACCTTCCTGGCCGAGTACCCGGTGGAAGGCGACGATTTCCTTCGGGGCGCGATAGAGACGGGCTCGGGCTACTGGCTGTTCGGTACGGTTCCCGTGTCGGGACAGAATGATGTCAGGATCATAGTAACCGATATTGCTGGCGGAGTTCTGACTGACTCCCTCCCATACTGCCGGAGCTACACCGCCTGCCCGTCGGCGGATGGTTGCATCGTTTCTCTGTTCGTCAAGGACGGTGTTCTTACCGTCCGGAAGGACGAACTGCCCGGACAGATGGTCTGGCAGCAGGAGTATCCCCAGTTCACCGCCTATCAGCCTGTTTCGATGATCGCAGTTTCGGGGGGCTGCTTCCTTGCAGCCCTTGGTGACGGCTCCACCTCGCTTGTCATCAAGCTTGACCAGGACGGCGGTGTTGTCTGGAACTCGGTCCTGCCGAACTCGACTCCGACAGGCATAGCCGAGTGTGATCAGGGCGAAGTGCTTGTGGCAATACTCACCTCGGGCGGTTCGATGGTTGCCATGCTGGACGCGGAGGGTTCTCCTTCCGGCGGGTTTGAGTGCCCGGGGATGATCCTGCGTGATGTTGAGCCCTTCCATGGATGCATCGTTGTTGCGGCAGTGGGAGACGGAGCGATCCTGTTCGATTCCTCTGGTGCACCGGTCTGGCAGTACGATCCTGGCTCCGGATGCGAGGTCTTCGCACTCTCGCTGGCCGGGAGTGACCTGGCCGTCACCGGAAGCATGATGGATGGTGCGCAGAGAAGGGCTTTCCTGGCACTCCTGAGCGCGGGCGGAACTGCATATTGGGAGAGGATGTACGGGCATGGCGACTCTTTCAGGTCCATCTCGCTCGCAAGTTGTACCGATGGGGGGTTCTTCTCACTGGGCGGCTATCAGGACGGTGTCTCGCTGAGTTCCTTCGCATTGAGGACCGACTCGACAGGATTGGTGCAGCAGATGGGAAGCGGGGACGAGGAACCCGGCTCAGGCCCGGTCAGACTGCAGACTTCCCTGAACCCGTTTCACGATTCTGTCGTCATCACGTGCAGCGGCAGTGTTGCGCCCGACGAGCTGACCATCCACGACATTACCGGACGGCTTGTCCGGCGCCTCTCCGATCATGGGGGCTCGTCATTCGTGTGGGACGGACAGGACGAAGAGGGCTTCCAGGCGGCACCAGGGTTGTATTTGATCCTCGGAAGCAGCGGGGGGTGGGTGCTCTCCGGCAGAGTCGTCAAACTCTGAGATTCCCGGAAAGGACCCCGGCGCTGACTAAGGGGTACTTGCCGTCCTGCGCTCTCTTCCCGTGTTTCGAGAGCTCGATGCGAAATGATCTGCTCTAGTGCTTCCAGATGTCTCCCGATACCCCGACTCCGGAAGATACTCTTCTTGGCTTCCTGTTCTTCTCGGTGGCAACGCCATGACGCTCGACTCGCACGCGTTCAGCGGCAGCATTTTGGGATGAACCCGGTCTCGATGGAGCTCTTCATCTTTTCAACGGGCTTCAGGGAGTTTTCAGGAAGTATTGGGAACACCAACCCGCCACTTGCGAGTGAGGCACATCGGCGTCATGGCCTTCCCTTCATGAGGTATCCGGGCCTCAGCTGAGTGGGGTTCCTCCAGGTGTAGACTGCTTCCACCATCACCGGCTCGTGGGCGATGCTCTCGAGGAATGATTCCCAATGGTCTTCCCGGAGCAGGGCGTAGTCGCCGGCGATACGGATGAAGTACCGATCGGCTATCTCAGGGCTCAGATACATCGCAACCTCGTCCCGCAGTATGCCGGCGGTTATCCGCCACACCCTCTCACGGGGGAACGATTCCTCGGGGGACCACGGCAGCGCATCGAACCCGTGGTTATAGGTGATCATCTCAGCCAGTGCCTTGTGGGCTATCACTAGTTCAAAGTCCCTGCCTTCCAGGGCTTCCGCGCAAAGCTGCGACACATGTTCGTAGAAAGCGTATGGCGGGTCGTGCAGTTCAGGGTCGTAGGAGTTCCCGGTGAGGGGAGAAACCCCGAGGAACGCCACGAAAACCATCAGGGGGATCGCTCTCCTGATGGGTGATGATCCCGCCCCCGGCCTCGAGACAACACCAACTGCGAGCCTGATGTAAGGCAGCGCCACGATGGGCAGCATCAGCATTGTTCCGAAGAACAACCTGTAGGAGAGGCTCATGGGGTTGAACTCCAGAAAGGGGAACGGGCCCATGAGGCTCAACAGCAGAAGGATCACGTACCGCCTGCCAAGACACTTTTTGCGGAAAGTCCTCCCGAAAAGCATGAGCATGCCGGTTACGATTGGAAGTGCACTTCCCGCAATGACCTCCATACGCCATGGAAGGGTTGTCCGGAAAACCCCGAAGCACCGCATGAAGTGGATTGGCACGACTATGGGCCTGTATGATAACTCACCTGTGATCAGCTCAAGATCGTGCGATGACAGGGAAAGAGGAAGCCTCTGGGATACCAGGAGAGTTGCCAGGATGAGGGCTGCCGGAGCAAGCCTTAACCACCGGGGAGCCCCCGGCCTGTCAACAGCCCCTGCACCCGCGTGGTGTTTGACACGGGCAAGCAGTTGCGGAGCGCAGCAGAGGGCAAGGTACACGAGGGAGATCACCGCCGAGAACCTGTGGGTGAAGAACGCCCCGGCGAAAAGCAGGGCAGCCCATGCCCATCGAATGCTCGTCGTCCTTCCCTCGAGGCGGTCGTTGCCCCCCAGAGTGGCCGCGAAAAAGAAGAACAGGGCGAATCCAAGCAGGTTTTTCGGAAACTGGGTGAAGAAGTAGTTGAGCGAGGGGCTCATGGCGGAGATCGAGGCTGCTATCAGAGCGGTGAGGAAGGCGGTCCGCCTGTCCCCGCCGTGTCGTTCCCCCGAAAGTGAAAATGAAAGTGCAAAGACTGACATGATGAAGATTGTTTTGATCAGAACGGCGCTCAGCTTCGCTGCGATGAGGTAATCGCCGGCAAGGGCGTGCATGGCCAACAGAGGCAGGTAGACCAGCGAGTACTCCCTTGAGTGCATGTTGCCCGTTGTGTGAAGCGATTTGATCTGCACCAGGTAGTAGTACCCATCCCAGCCGTTGGCATAGTCGGTGCGGTTCACCGTGGTCAAGCCCGTGGCAAGAGTTGTCATTGCCAGCAGCAGCAACAGGCCCATGGCAAGTGGTCTCACTGTTGCGTCTGCTTCACGGGGTGGCGGAACATCTCAGAAGCTGAAGTCCTCAAACAATCCGCGGCTGCTGGATATGTGGTTGGAGTCGAATCTCAGCGTATCGCTGAATATGGTTACCCTGAACAGATCCTGAGTGCCGCCGGGGATGACACCGGAGTACGGGTCATAGCCGGGCTGTCCGAACTGGACCACCCTTTTCAGTCTTCCGAAGATCCTCACTGTGTTGTCGTCGATGATCTGCCAGTTGCCGTCGGCGTAAGTTGCCTCCGGCTCGTCTCTCATACCCAGGTGCTTCCACAGGATGAAGCTGCCGTTCGAGCGCAGTATGAACCTTTGCCAGTCCGCGTATTCGCCGTCGCCGTCATACTGGGTGAGCTGCTTGTCGATGAAGGCCCGTGCGGGTGAACCAGCGGCCCATTCCAGAACACTCATCTTCCTGGCCTCGCCACCACCGGTGTTCAGAAGGAACCAGTCATCACCGTTGAAGAAGCGTACCTCGCTCACCACCAGATCCCGGTATGTCTGGCCCCTGTAGATGTCCTCGAAGGTCATCACGAAAGTTCTGCCCTCGAGGGGTGACTCGAGAACCACCACCTGCGGGTCCATGATGTCTTCCAGGGTATACGAGGCCGGGGTGCTTCCCTGAACCCCGAACGTGAAACGGGCCACCCTCTCGTTCTGCGTGAAGTGCGTGGGCGACCTGTGATAGCCGTTCCATATCCTTATCTTCTCGATGCGCTGATTTGAGTCGAAACTGAATGTTATGCTCTCACCGGCTCCGGTCCGCCCCGTGTTCCCGTCGGCCCAACCGAACTCGGGCCTTGAATCGAACAGAAAATCCGGATGGTACGCCTCGATGGGTGTCAGTGATGAACTGGCCACGATGTCGCCTGATTCCCTTTTCGGTGTTACCACAAGAAGGGGGACTTCCCGCAGGTAGGTGTCGACAGTGGTCAGCGAGACCGAGCTCACTGCGACGGGAAGATCGCTCTGATACCTGATGCCTTGGTTCGTATAGCTGTCGGAGGATGTACCCACTACCTTGATGAATACGCTCTTCACCATGGTATTCAGCGGAAAGGGCTCTTCCAGGATGTAGCTGAGAGGAGCTTCCATTCCATTTATATAGTAAACAACAGAATATATATCCTCGAATGAATTGCCTGCCGGAACCGTGACAGTCTGAATTGATCCTATGAAAACCGGTTCCTCGAACGAGAAATACAGCCCTTCGTCAGGAGCCGCACCGGGCATGGTTACCCAGAAGGTATCGGGGTCGTTGTCGAATACATTCTCGGGACAGAACCTGCTCTCGGGTATGGCGACCGATGTTGCGTACAGAAGCTCAAGATGTCTTACCAGGAAAGGGGTTCCCATGCCTGACCTTGGAAGGCCGGCAGGGGGTTTCCCCGCCGAAACGGAAAGAAGGACAAGAACCGAAGTGATTGCTGATGCCGACCCGATCTTCATGACTACCTCCAGAACAGGGGCAGAGAAAGGTGTTTCACATGATTACCAAGAGCTGTCCTTTGAAGCTGGCGATCGAAGTGCTGGTAATCCCTCTCGGGCCAGTCCCCGCCCCAGCGCCAGCCAAGTTCCTTGAATAAAAGCACAACGGGATGCCTGGAATGGAGGGTGCCCCGAAGCGAGCTGTCATATACGGCACCCTCGGGAAACACCTGCTGACCAGTGAAGTAAGGGTTCTGCATGGGATTGATGTCGATTGCCAGCCCGTAGGCGTGGCTGGAGAGCCTGTCGGTGAATGGTACATAACGGTAGTTGAAGGCGGAAGTGTTGTTCACCCTCATTGACTCGAAATCGTCCCAGCCAAACTCCGAGACCGGTATCACCGACTCCAGAGGAAAGCCGATGAGGAACATGAGTGCGAACGCCATCTGCAGGTCCGGAGCGATCCTGGCGTCGGCCACCAGCTGACCCGTGTGGATCCTCCCGTCGAAACCCCAGTGAAGAACATCGATGATGGTCTGGTTGTCCAGCACCCACCCGGGGCATTCCACGCTGACGCCCTGAACCGCTTCGTCAAAGGTCAAAGCCCGGTTTGCACCGCCCCAAGCCTCGACCCGGGCCGTAAAAACAAGAAGGGCAATGCCGATCACAGAACGCAACTCAACGGTTCCTCACGGCAACTCCTGATAGTGCCCATATGCACCTCCTTAAGCGGATAATCCAGTCTCGCTGGAACCATACCGTTGACACGATTCCTCGTCAATCTGAACTCCATTGTGCCCCATGGTTTTCCCTGAACGCGCTCGGAACGGATCCACCCGGAGTACGAGGGGGGAGTTTATCCCGGTGAGGGGAAAGAAGGCAGGCCGTTGAGCCGGTCAGTCAGGCTTCATTCATTGGTGACCATGACCGATCAGTGATCGTGGTACCCCTCGGCGGACGCTTTTCAAACTTCAGTGGGTATTGCAGAAGATAAGAAATGTACTATGATGTAATACAAGCATACACATTGTACCACCTGATTGGAGACTGATGGGCACAGCTATTTCGATAAGGCTTCCCGATGAGCTGGTCATCGAACTGGGGGAAATCGCCAGGGAAACCGAGAGGTCAAGATCATACCTTGTTCAGAAGGCAATTGAGGCATATCTTGAAGACATGGCTGATCTTCAGATCTCTCTGGACAGACTTCACGATCCGGCGGATGAAGTCATCTCCCTTGATGACATGAAGAAGAACCTTGGCCTTTGACATCACTTTCAAGAAGTCGGTTGCCAGGGATCTCAGGAAGATTGACGTCGCGGAAGCAGACAGGATCCTTGATCAAATCGCAAAGGAGCTTCCGGAGATTGCCGATTCCCTGCCGGAACTCAAGGGGAGATTTGCCGGTTTCAGGAAGTACAGGATCGGTGAGTACAGGGTGGTCTTCACGCTTCTGAATGATTCGGTTGTTATAACAAGGATCAGGCATAGAAAAGAAGCTTACAGGGATTGAGGCTGTTGCCTCGCAGTATTGCTTTTCGCGGATATCCGGGATGAAACTTTTGTGCGATGCTCCATGGACTCCGGCTCTTCCATGAAACTGAATGAAATGGCTTCCCTGTCAGATAGAAGCTTCCCTGGCAGTCCAGTCACTATAGACAGTTGTCGGTAAACCGTTAAGAGTGGTAGGGGGATCGGGGGGTGCCCCCCTTAATGGTGATGAACCAGATTTGGTACGCCTCGGCTGACGCTTTTAGAACTTTCGCATCATTGCTGAAAGCGACTGGAAATCATGGGGATAGCCTGTTCGGGGTGCTGGAATTGTAAGTTCTATGCATAGCCTGCTTTGGTAATAAAGCATCAATGATTGATCTTCTCCTCTTCAGAGCGCAACGGCTTGTTCCAGCGAAGAATTCCTCAGATTGAACAGCTTTCATGATGCCGTGAGAGGCAAGACCCATTGACAGTTTTTGCTCATTCGATCATTTATAACATGGACAGTATTTTACTTGCTGTGAAAGGAGCTGGTTTCCATGAGATCAAACCACTTCCTTCAGATTTTCTCTCTTCTGATCATCTCTTCAGTGCTTCTCGCAGATACTTCTCTCATCAGGACTACAGTCTCGGATAGTTCCAGGGTGGTCTTTATCGCCCAGACTCCCGTCTTCTGGGAACGCGTGGAGCAAGACAACCTTGAGTTCATAAGGTTCACCGGTTCGCCGGTAACCGACAGTATAGGCTACCCCGAGCTTCCCATGATTACTTGTTTGATTGCCATGCCCGACAGCGTGACACCGAAACTCGATTTTGCCTGGGCCGGACTGCAGGAGCGGCATGTGGACCCGGTCTACCCGGCGCCGGCACAGGTGATATCGTATGAGTACACCCCGGCTGTTGTTGATTCGTTCGTTCAGGATTCGACAGCATATGCCTCAGCTTCTTTCTGGCCAAGTGAAATGGCACGGGTCATTGGAGAGATGCGGATCTGCGGTCAGCGGTTGCTGAAGGTTCAGCTGTTTCCGGCGAGGTACAGGGCCTCCGACAGCACCCTGGTGACCGTTTCCTCAATCAGCGCATCACTTTCATTCGACAGCACGGAGGCGGTATGGAGCAGCATTGGTCTCGGTGCATTCCAGGATCTTTTGGACGATTCTCCAATCGTGGGTTATCACAGAACTCTCAGTTCTGTGGCACCGGTTCCGACATACTTCGGTCAGGTTGACCCGTACACAGGGCCGCTCAGGATGCCAGACTATGTGATAATCTGTGCTTCCGGTTTGTACGACCAGTGTCAGGATGCCATTGACGACCTGGCCGAACACAGGGTTGAACTTAACGACTTCGATGTCGCCCTGGTGACAACGGATGACATTTTCGATGATTTCGGGCAGGGTCAGTTGGCCCTTACCGATTACACGATCAGGGAGTTCACCGAACACATGTGGAACAACTGGACCCAGACTTCGGGAAAGAAGCCCAGCTATCTTCTGCTGATCGGTGACCACGAGGAAGCCGATTACTCTGATGAGCCATGGTTCCTGCCAACGCATGAATACCTGTACAATTCAGAAGTTGATTTTATGATCGGCAACGATGAATGGTACGTCTATTTCGATGAACTTCAGTCCGTTGACAACGCCATGCCGAGCATGTTCGTGGGAAGGCTATCCGTGAAAAACGGGGGTGAGCATGCTCCGGATACACTCAGCACACTGATCCAAAACTTGATCGATCTTGAACAGCCCATTACCAGTCAGCCGATAACAGACTACAGAAGACGAATTCTCAGACTGGCTGGAACCGGAGATCATATCCTTGGAGTTTTTCACCAGAATTTCGGAACAAACAATAAACCTCTTGAACCCTGGACTTCGGGCTTTGCCGACTGGATGTCGTACGACTTTGTCTCACATTACTGTGGTGACGGGAGATGGTTTACCAACGAGGAGTCCGATGAGAGCCCCATGAAAAGCAGCGAGTGGGTTCAACACTGCATCACTGAATTCGGGAGGGGAGCCGGAGTAGCATTCTATACCGATCATGGGGACCTTCACATGTTCAGCGCCGGGCTCGAGTGGTGCGACTTATTCTATGACCGCGACGATACGAAGGGCTGCCGAGACAGCACCTTCAACAACTACCAGATCGAACAGCACCTCACGGGCACAGTGCAGGGTTACTCCGCCCCATTCTCTCTTCTCCTGTGCTGCTCGGCAGGAACATTCAATCACACCCTTTACGAACATGAACACAGGGATCCAGATAACGATCCCTACTTCTGCCTGTATGATGATCAAGGTACAACGATGCCGTACAACTTCAGTTCGGACTGCCTGGCGGAGAGGATGCTCAAGAATACGAATGTTCCGGTTGCCGGTGTATTCTGTGGATCACAGCCATCAGCCATGGGTTGTTACGAATACTACGGGCAGGGCATTCTTGAGGCCATCTATGCAAGAGGGCACGGTCGGCTGGGAGACGCGATTGCTTCCGCCCGTGCTCAATTCATTGATCACTTTTTTCTCTCCACGGGCGACGGCACTACAATGCTCGGTCAGTTCAATCTTCTCGGAGATCCGGCTCTCGACATCAGCGACAGGGTGAGGTACCCCGATAAAAGCGACCTTTCTATCTATGGCGGTGAAATTGTTGTGTCGCAGTACCCTGAAGAGACATCTACAGGTCTGGATCTTCCACTTGTATTCAGGGTCAGAAACAATGGCGCCCAGGATTCGGATGAGTGCGACATCCGGATAACGTTCAGAAACGGAGCGAACACCTTTACAGATTACATCGAGTGCGATCCAATCGACGGTGGCGGTTATCAGGATTTCCAGTACACATGGGACTGCTCAAGGTGGTTCCAGCCTCCAATGGATTTGACCGTCTCGGTTGAAGTTGACTATGAAGAAGTATGTGATGACTGTTGGTGGCCCAACAACGACGCATCAGTAACCGTCGGCTTCAACGATACCTATCCCGTGCTTGGCGGCTGGATTAGGCTCGTGGATGAGGTTGTTTCAACAACGCCTGTTCTGGCGAACATCGACAACGACCTTGATCTGGAGGTGATTGTTCTTGTGGGCAACACGCTCACCGCGTTCGAAGAGGATGGCGCAGAGATCTGGAGTGTCGTCGGCGAAGGCTTTTCCAGTTCAATTCAGATCCTGGCCTCAGACCTTGGCAATGACGGGGAGACTGAGTTCATCCTGGCCTCGGATGACGGCATCAAAGTGGTAAGTGCTGATGGAGATGTCCTCCAGACCATTCAGTTGGCTACCGGCGTGTTCTGCGTTGGAGAGATGGAAAGCACACTGGGGCTTGAACTCTGCGCAGCAGTTGGCAACACCCTCCATCTCTACACATGGAACTCACTTTCTCAAAGCTTCAGCGCCAATTCAACAAAGCAGTTGAGCCTTCCAGACGCACCGATTGAGTACTCTCTGGCCTGTGCGGATCTTGACAGCAACTATTATGCAGATGTAGTTTATTGCTGTGGCTATTCCATTTCCGCGCCCCCACCTGAGACAGGCTACAACGCACTGGTTGTATATGACTGGGAAACAGGAGGGACTCCGTTTGTACATACAAGATCGGAACCCGGACTACCTGTTACGCCAGCAGCGGGAAGACTGGGCGGTGAGGATCTCGTCGGGTATCCATACCGCAAATACGAATACAGGCTAGACAATCCGGCATTGATCGTTGAACCCGATGGTATCATTGAAGAAGAGTGCGAAGCAGGGACCTGTGACGCCGACAACCTCAGGTACGGTGTTTTCGCAGACTGGGACCCACTGGTTCCAGGAGCGGATACCTTCGTCCTTCCTTCGGAGATGCAGGCATTGGCGTGGGGAAACGATGGATTGCTTCTTAATGACTGGCCGACGGAAGAATTTTTTGGTGCCATTATTAACTCTCCCATCAGTCCTACGGCGCTTGGGAACATTAACAACTCCGGTTACGCCGATGTTGTTTTCTCGACACTCCTGGATGGAAAGTGTATCCTACTTGCTTATGAAAGCAGCTCTAACCCTCCCGCCAACTCCGACTTCCCGTTAACTCTTCCAGACGATGTCACGTCCTTCGGCGGTTTCAGCATAGCAGACATCGACAGGGATGGCGTTGTCGAGATGGTCTTCGGCACCAGTGACGGATACCTTCACTGCTGGGAACTTGGTGCATGCTCATCCGGGTACGCCCCCTGGCATCAGTTCCAGCACGACTGTGGAAGAACGGGTGTTCTGCAATGACAGTTCTCGGGCTTCTCTGCCTCTGGCTCTCCGGGGTTACCCCGAGTCCGGGGTGGAGTACACCGGTTCTGGTTACTGATTCCTGTAATACTCAACGCCCGGTTGTAATCGTCCACAGAGACGACCTTGGCAGATTTCATCTTGTCTGGGCAGGATATAATGATAGCAACAGAATTGCATACAAGATGTTCTCTCTAGACGGAAGCACTTTATATCCTGAGATGATGATATCACGCGATGTAACGAGTGCGTACCTTTCAACCATGGTCACCGGCGACAGCCTTTACGCCTTCTGGAGAGAGACCAGCCCGGTTTACTACGCCGTCCGCAGCCTGACTGACGGCAGCGAGATCGTACCAGCCACCTACCTGTTCACTACTTACACTCTCTATCCCTACATCAGGGCCAGTCCGGACAGCCTTGGCAGACTGCATGTGATCTACAACGACGGAGGTGATGTCAGGTATGCAGTATGGACGCCGGCACCCGGATCGGGCTTCACTGTCGAGCGTGACTGGAAGATTGAAGGGGCGGACGCGGGCGGAGTTCTCCTTGTTGACGGGAACCGGGTTCATGTCGTGGTGCAGGATCCGGTAGATCACAACTATTCCTACCTCCAATACGACCTTGATGGGGATATAGTTGTACCAATCACTGACTTTACGCCAGACTACATTATTTGTAATCGGTTCCCTGAACTTACCGTTGATGAGAACGGTAATCTTATGGTAGTTCATTTGACTTCAGTTGATGACTATTGCTATGTGCTGTGGAAGCTGGATAAGTACAGCGGATTCACCCTGATAAACCAGAAGGTCATCGTTATATCTGAACCACCGGAAATGTATGTCAGCCTGCAATTCATCCTTCGCAACATACCCGGAACTGACCTTTTCTACCTTGTGTGGACAGACAACGGCCAGGACAATCAGATACTTTTCCTCCTGATGAACGGCAATGGAGATGTGGTAGTTGACTGGGCGATTGCATACGACTATTCGGACGAGGACCCTGAGAATCTGCCTTGCATCAGCGGAGAAGCAGATGCAGAAGGTAATCTCTATATCGCATACGAGCAGGGGGAGGTCGAACCGGTAATGGGTTACTACCCCACCTTCGGCTGGTTCGACTACGATTACGTCAGCACAGCCAGACAGCAGGTCGCTGCCGTTCCTGGCGATGGATTCAGTTTCTCATGCAATCCCGTGGCGGGTTCCGTCAGCGTTCGCACCGGTTCAGGGACACAGACCCTTCGCGTGTACGACATCACCGGGAGAGAGGTTTCGAGTATTCCGGTTTCTGACGGAACAGGCATCTGGCATGGCAGGGACTTCTCGGGAGTCAGACTTCCCGCGGGGATCTACACTGTTGTAGGGCAGTCAGGCTTTGTTCATCGGTTGACCCTGCTTGGCCGGTGATGGTGGTACGCCCGACAGGATTCGAACCTGTGACCTACGGATTAGAAGTCCGTTGCTCTATCCAACTGAGCTACGGGCGCATTGAAGACGGGTGGGGGCACCAATTACGGTGCCCCCTCTGGTACGCCCCCCGGGACTCGAACCCGGAACCCGCGGATTAAGAGTCCGCTGCTCTACCATTGAGCCAGGGACGCATCGTGGGGTGGGAGACCGGACTTGAACCGGCGACCACTTGATCCACAGTCAAGGGCTCTACCAACTGAACTACTCCCACCACAGTGCCCGGGAATCTACCCGGTTGCGCTGGAGCCGTCAAGAAAGCCTTCTCTTGACGCAACCCCCGCGCAGCATCAGTGTAATGCCCATGAAATGCCCAAGGTGTGCGAGTACCGATGACAGGGTGGTGGATTCCAGGTCCGTGAAGGAGGGCCGGGCCACCCGCCGCCGCCGTGAATGCAACGAGTGCGGGCACAGGTTCACAACATACGAGTACATTGAGACCTCCTATCCGGTCGTCGTGAAGCGCAACGGTACAAGGGAGCCCTTCGATCCGGTGAAGCTTGAGAAAGGCATTTCTCGTGCGTGTGAGAAGCGACCCATAAGCGCCTCCGACATCCGGGACCTTGTTGACCGGGTTGTATCCCGGGTTACCGAAGACTCTCCCGAAGAGGTCCCTGCGGTTCTCATCGGGCAGTGCATCATGGACTTCCTGCACGAGCTCGATCCTGTGGCCTACGTGAGGTTCGCGTCGGTCTACAGGCAGTTCAAGGACGTGTCCGAGTTCCGGGTGGAGTTGGACCGGCTTCTCAAGGGGTAGGTTTCCCGGGGGTTCTTCCGCATATTTCAGTTGTTCGTTCAAAGGGGTCATTTTGAACAGGATTATCGCGTTTCTGCTTTTGGTCCTTGTGGGGGCCGGTACGGGTTTCCTTGCTGGAAGCCTTTCAGCGCCCTCCGCATTCCGGACACCGGTGTTCATCTCCTCCATGGGCTACTCATCCGCTCCGGTGGCGGTGCCCGATGTCGTGGGCATGACCAGGCAGGACGCCCGGCGTGTCATCGAATCGGGAAACCTCCTGCTTGCAGGTGAGTGGAGCGAGTTCGGGGATTTCGAGACAATGGGTCTCGTAACCCGTCAGGATCCCATGCCGGGAACCGAGGTTCCACGGGGCGCCCCGGTGAACGTCTTCTGGAACGTCGGGCCACTTTACAGGCCGTACCAGCCACGCTCTCTCATTGGACTGACCGCCGGCGAAGCTGAAGAACTGGTGGCGGACTGGCAGCTCTACAACGGCGGCAGAACTAGAGTCCCGCATCCATCCGTTCCCGAGGGCAGGGTCATCTCGGCTTCGCCCATGTTCCCGGAGAGCCTTTCGGTGAGGCGCACAGTGCGTTTGCTTGTGAGCACGGGCTGGACAGGTCTTCCCGTTCTAACCGGCATCCCCCGCAGTGAGGCTGAAAGCCTTCTGGTTGCCAAGGGTCTTTACATGCTTGTGATAGAGGAGAGGCCTGTTGAAGGGATCGAGCAGATCGGTCGTGTTCTCCAGCAATACCCCTCGGGAGGATCGGTCTTTTTGACCGGCGACACCGTCAGGGTAGTCGTGGGCGGAAGGGCGGACTCCACATGGGGAGAATGGTAGTCGCTCCTTCCCTTTTGGGCTGTGACCACGGGCGGCTGAGCGAAGCGGCGGTCTCACTTGCTGCAGCCGGAGCGGACTGGATACACCTCGATGTGATGGACGGTGTTTTCGTGCCGGTCCTGACCTTTGGCGCCGGGGTCGCAAAGTCTGTTTGCCGGGCTGTATCCATACCGGTCGACGCACATCTGATGGTTTCGAACCCGGCCGGGCTTGTTGACGCCTTTGCTGCTGCCGGGTGCAGGTGCATCGCTTTTCATCCGGAGTCCTCCGAGAAACACCCCGACAGGCTCCTTATGAAGATCAGAGAGCTGGGATGCCTGGCTGGCATTGCCCTGAACCCCGGTACCTCGCCCGAGGTGATTCGATGGCTTGCGCCCAGGCTCGATCTTGTGCTGGTGATGGCTGTCAACCCTGGATACGGCGGTCAGGCATTCATCCCCTCCACGCCGGACAAGGTCAGGGCTGTCCGCGGGATACTTGATTCGTGCGGGAACCGTACGGCATACGTCTCAGTTGACGGCGGCGTAACTGACGACAACGCCGGCATTCTGGCGGCAGCCGGGGCTGACATGCTCGTCAGCGGTTTTTTTATCACCGGAGCGTCGGATCCTTCACGGTCGATCGCTTCGCTCAGGGGGGTATCATGAGGTTTCTCATGCTTTGCTTCGCGGTGTTACTGCTTCTTGTCGCCTGCGGGGAACAGACCACAATGTCAATTGAGGACATGAGGCTTCGTCTCGAGGGCAACCGCTGCCGTGCAGTTCTGGACAAGGCCGCGTACGAGCTCATGAGCTGGGAGTACAAAAACGAGCAGCGCGTGACGACCGATGAGCTTCTTCGAAGCGCGCTCCCCGACTCCCTTCTTACATGCCCGGTGACAGGTGAACGGTACATTTTCGACGGTTCATCCACGGACCGGACGCTGACGTGCCCATCAGGACACGGATCAGTGAAACTCATGGAAGAATAGACCGGGCGCATTACCGCCCTTGAATATGCCTTCCCCGTGAAGTATAGTTGCGTACTTTCGGAGGGGTCTTGGTATGCCCCCGAAAAGTGAAAGGCGCATAAGTGTTTGACAGGCTTGCGGAGAGGCTTTCAGAAACCTTCAGGAACCTGAGCGGGCGGGGTGTGCTCACCGAGGGCAACATATCCGACGCAATGCGGGAGATCCGAAGGGCGCTTCTCGAGGCCGATGTCAACTTCAAGGTGGCGGGGCGCTTCGTTTCCGAAGCCACCGAAAAGGCCCTTGGCGAGAGAGTGCTGAAAAGCCTTTCCCCCGGCCAGCAGGTGGTCAAGATCGTTCACGACCAGCTGGTCGAGCTTCTCGGGTCCGGTTCCTCCTCGATTCAGTTCACGGGCAGCCCGCCCCATGTCGTTCTGCTCTGCGGTCTGCAGGGTTCGGGCAAAACCACCACCGCGGCCAGGCTTGCGTGGTGGCTGGCCCGGAAAAAGAACAGAAGAAGCCTTCTTGTCGCGTGCGACCTTCAAAGACCCGCTGCCATCGACCAGTTGGAGGTCATGGCCCAGAAGGCCGGAGCGGGTTTCTACTGCAATCGCGCCGTCACGGACCCCGTGCTGGTGGCTCGCGAGGCCATCAACCAGGCACGGCTTCAGCAGTACGACACGGTCATCGTTGATACCGCGGGCCGTCTGCATGTCGACCAGGAACTGATGGACGAGCTTGTCAGGGTGCGTGACGCGGTAAAACCTGAAGAGATCCTTCTTGTACTCGATGGCCTCACCGGACAGGATGCGGTTAACGTGGCCGTCAAGTTCCAGGAGAGTACTGGTTTTACCGGTTCGGTCCTGACAAAGATGGACGGCGACTCCAGGGGTGGCGCGGCCCTTTCCTTCACCGCGGTCACGGGTCGTCCCATCAAGTTCGTGGGTGTCGGAGAGGGTGTTGAGGGGCTCGAGGCTTTCGACGCCGAACGCCTCGCGGGGCGGATACTCGGCATGGGTGACGTTGTGGGGCTGGTGGAAAAGGCCCAGGAGGGATACGATCACCAGGAGGCCCTTAAACTCGAAAAAAAGCTGAAGAACAACGACTTCACGCTCGAGGATTTTGCAGCTCAGATGAAGAAGATTCGCAAAATGGGTTCACTTGGTGATATACTAGCCATGTTGCCCGCGGGCATGCGCCCCGCCGAGGCCGAGATGGACACTGCTTCCTTTGGCAGGATGGAGGCCATTATCGGTTCCATGACCCCTCAGGAGAGGCGCAAACCCGATGTCATAAACGGCAGCCGCAGGAAGAGAATTGCCATGGGAAGCGGAACCAGGGTCTCCGAGGTGAACCGGCTCCTCTCCCAGTTCAGGGATATGAAGAAGATGATGAAGAGGATGAAATCCATGAAAAGATCCGGGATCCGCGGAGGGTTGCCGGGTCTGTTTCGCTGACCCTACACGGAGGTGACTTTTGGTCAGAATCAGACTGAGGAGAATGGGAAGCGCAAAGCAGCCCTTCTACAGAATAGTGGCGGCTGACGCCAGAAAAGCCCAGGGGGGTAGTTTCATCGACATCCTGGGTTACTACGACCCACTGAAGCAGCCCCTTGAACTCAAGGTTGACGAAGAGAAGGTGTTCAAATGGCTGGGCGACGGCGCCCAGGTCAGCGACGGCGTTCTCAGCCTTCTGAAGCGAACGGGCACCATGGCAAAGTGGAACATGAAAAAAGCCGGCGAGGAGGCTGCCCCTCCCGAGGTTGTGCACATCAAGGGAGAGAAGAGAACCTCGCAGGTTTAAGCATATTCGACCCACACCCGAAACCGGAGGATTCACATGAAGGATCTCGTTGAGCACATTGCCAAGACACTTGTGGCAGACCCTGATGGCGTGAGCGTTGAGGTCAAGACCGATGAAGAGGGCATTACCGTATACGAGCTCAGGGTCCAGGAAGCCGACCTCGGGCGCGTTATCGGCAAAGAGGGGCGGATCGCCAAGGCGATGCGGATGATAGTTCGTTCCGCCGCCGCAAGGAACGGCGAAAAGGCCACCATAGAGATAATTGACTGATTCGGGCCTGGTCTGCTACGGTTTTTTCGAAAAACCACAGGGGCTTTCAGGCAGGCTGGTTCTAAGGGTTTTCGTTCTGGGTCGCGCTGCGGCCCTCTCCCCTGGAACCGTTCTTCACTGCGGCGAGCGGGAGCTTCTGGTTCTCGCTTCCCGCGAGAAGGATCAGGTGTCGGTCACGGTTGAGCTCAAGGGCGTTTCAGGTGAAGAAGCCCTGAGCCTTAAGGGTGAAGAGGTTTTCGTCCATCCGGGGCAGGTGACGGGTCCGGGTTTTCCCTTGCCGGTTTACCTGTTTCAGGGCTTTGAAGTGCTTTCCCGCGGGCGGAGGTTCCCCGTCCTCGAGGTCGAATGGAACCCCGTGAACCCACAGGTGGTTCTCAGCGGCCCGAAAGGGCCCTTCTGGGCGCCCATGAACCTGTTGGCCCTGGGAAAGGTCGACTTCGAGGCACGAGAGATCCTTGCCGAGCTTCCGGAGGGCCTGGAGGATTTGTGAAAGCCGCGGTGGCAACCGTTTTCCCCGAACTTTTCACCACCTTCCTGGAAACCGGGGTGGTGGGGAGGGCGGTCAAGAACGGGGTCGTCACTGTCAAGGTGTTGGATATCAGGGACCACCCGGTCGATGCCAGGGGTTCCGTTGATGATTACCAGTTCGGCGGCGGCGCGGGCATGATAATGAGACCCGAACCCCTTTTCGAGACCCTCGAATCGCTGGACTGGCACCGGGATGCAAGGGTCATCCTGCTGAGCCCCCAGGGGCGCAGGCTTGACACCGGGCTTGCCCGGGAGCTTGCGGAAGAGGAAAGGATCGTTCTTTTCTGCGGGCGTTACGGCGGGCTGGACGAGAGGTTCCGGCAGGCGGTGACCGATGAGGTCTGTGTCGGGGATACGGTCGTGAGCGGAGGCGAGATCCCCGCCATGTTCCTCCTCGACGCGGTGTTCCGGTGGATACCCGGGGTTCTGGGAAGGTACGAGTCGGCGGAGAGCGACAGCTTCGCAACAGGGCTTCTCGATTACCCCCGCTACACCAGACCCGCCGAATTCCGGGGGATGAAGGTGCCCGATGTCCTCCTTTCGGGGAACCACAGGGAGATCATCTCCTTTCGGTACAGGGCAGCGCTTGAGAAAACCCGGCACGTGAGGCCGGAATTGCTTGAAGACGGTTTGAGTGACAAGGACAGGGAACAGAGGTTCGGCGAAGTGATGCACCGGGCCGACCGTGCGAAGGAGTAGAAATGGACCAGCTGATGCGGAGCGTTGAGAGCTCCCAGATAAAAACCCACCTGCCGGATTTCCGTCCCGGAGACACCGTGAAGGTGAACTTCCAGGTCAAGGAAGGCGACAAGGTGAGGATCCAGGTCTTCCAGGGCGTTGTCATAGCCCGAAGGGGAAGTGGCACAGGCGAGACCTTCATGGTCAGGAAGATATCGGGCGGCGTGGGCGTGGAAAGGGTTTTCCCCGTTCACTCCCCGAAGATCGACAGCCTCGAGATAGTCAGGGCCGGCAAGGTCAGAAGGGCCAAGCTCTTCTACCTCAGGGAGAAGACCGGCAAGGCCGCGAGGATCAAGGAAAAGCGTTCGTTCCAGTCCTGATGCCCGGTCACGGTGAGTGATCTTTTCGAGTACGATTCCGGTTTCAGGGCCCTTCGCGGGGTCTTTGCCGGAGTTGACGAAGCGGGAAGGGGTCCCCTCGCGGGGCCCCTTGTCGCATGCGCGGTCGTGCTTCCCGCAGGGTTCATGCTTTCCGGCCTGGCCGACAGCAAGGTTTTGACGGATTCGAGAAGAAGGGTCCTGGCCCCCGCGATCCGCGAGAACGCAACGGCGCTTGGCACCGGGGTGGTGAGCGCGGGTGAGATCGACGGGATGGGCATGGCCATGGCCGTGAAACTCGCCTTTCATAGGGCAATGGACCCCGTCGCTCCGGCATGCGGCGTATTCCTGGTGGACGGCAACCCGGTGCCGGGCCTTTCCCGTCCCTGCGCCTTTCTTGTCAGGGGCGATTCGAAAAGCGCTTCAGTGGCTGCTGCCGGTGTGGTAGCGAAGGTTACGCGCGACGACATGCTCCTCAAGCTCCACGAGCAGTACCCGCAGTACGGTTTTGCCGGGCACAAGGGTTACGGTTCCCCCGCCCACATCGAAGCCATAAAAAGGTACGGTCCGTGTCCCGAGCACAGGATGTCCTTCGCTCCCCTCAAGTTCGTGAATGGGGAAGGGTTGTTTCATGACCTGCCCCCCAACGCGGGACGCCTCGCCGAGGAGTTCGCGGCGGAGTGGCTGCGGGGAAAGGGCTTCCACATCAGGGAGAGGAACTGGCGCACCAGGAACGGCGAGGTCGACATCATCGCTGTGCGTGACGGGACCGCGGCCTTCATCGAGGTGAAGCACGCCGTAAAAGGCAGTGAGCACCTTGCGCTTGCCAAGGTGGACAACCTTCGCAGAAGGCGCATCACCGCCTCGTCCTCAGAATGGCTTTCGGTGTCAGGCTTCAGGGGAGACTGCAGGTTCGACGTGATACTCGTAACGGGCTACCCCGGTACCTTCACGGTCGAAGTGTTCGAGAACGCCTTCCAGGGGTGAGTCTTAGGGCTCCGCTTTCCCCTGTGGAACAAATCGGTTAAATTCGCACTTCATGGTTTATTGATCCTCAGAACACAAGCAGGGACGCAGCACCATGATTCTGATACTCCTGATCTCGGAATTTCTTTCAATCACCACTTCGTACGGAACAGTCGACGGTCTTCGGTTCGATCTTCCAACCCCTTCAATCGCAGATTACGGCGGATTATCCTCTTACGCGATCGACGGTTGTTCGATGATGGACGACGTTCATCTTCCCGTGCGCTACGTTCGTCTTCCCATCGAGCCGGGAACGACCCCCCAGGTCCGGGTCGAGGTCACTGGAACGCGCATCATCGGCCCCTCTGCTGGTGTTGCGTCGTCGTTCTTCACCGAAGACGGTACCGAGTCCTTCCGCGAGGCTTCCTCCTCCCTCCTTCCCGACCAGTGGAGCAGAGTTGTCCAGTACGGCACCTGGAGGCGCGCCGGTTTCGTCGAGGTTGCTCTGTACCCTGTCACTGCCCGTGGCGGAGAGCTCCATTGCGCCTCCGGCATGCGGGTCGTTGTCGAGGGTCAGGACGGTTCTTCCACACGCAGGGTTTTGGGCCATCAGGGCCTTCTTTACGATCTTTTTTTCTCAACCGGTAACGGGTACACCCTCGAGCCCCGGTCCCGTTCGGGCTCCAGCCCCTTCTGGGGCAGGCCGTGGGCGCGTGTTCAGGTCGATACGGCCGGTGTGTTCCAGGTCACGGGAGCGCTCTTGCCCCAGGCCGTTGGAATGCCCTCATCAACGTTCAGCATGTACCGCGGGCGCGGGCGCGGCATGAGCGAGGACGCTCCCTGGGGCCACTCTTTCGAACCGATACCCGTCCCTGTCCTTGTGGAGGACGGGGGCGACGGCGTGTTCGACGGCACCGACCGGGTCCTCTTTTACGGCAGGGGCCTTTCGTGGTGGGACGACAGGATAGGTTTCGACGGCCTTCACTATAACGGCCAGTACGATTCCCTCAATACGTACTGGCTCACATGGGGGGATGCCGGCGGGCCTTTCATGGAGGTGCGTGACTGTTCCATAACGGGTGCCCCTTCGGCCACCGACCATTACCTGGGCAGGCACCACTTCGAGAAGAACTACATCCGCGAGGTTTCGGTATGGGATTACTGGTCGTGGTCGCGTCTGTCAGGCAGCCACACCCAGACCGCCACCATCAGCTTCGACACGCAGGGCGCCACGGGCCCCGGCCTGGTCAGGGTGGGACTGGTGCTGTCAAAAAGGCAGGTAAGGGTCACGGCAATCCTCAACGGTGTTACCCAGGGGGACACGATCCTTGCCGCGACCGGCCGGCACATACTCACATTCGATGTGTCGGGCTTCAAGAACGCGGGCAACATCCTTGGGGTAAGGTTCTCACAGGTCTCGGGCTTGTACGAACTGGACTTCGACTGGGTGTCGGTGTTCCCCGAGAAGGGCTTTTCGTCCTCCTCCACAGCAATGGAGGTTCCTCTTGTCTACTCCATTCCCATAGGGGAGAGGCGCAGGGTCGACTGGGCCCAGAACCTCGACCAGGCCCGGGCATTCCTTGTGAACGGCGACGAGCTGGTCCACGCGCTCGACCTTCCCGGCGGCAACGCCTTCGAGATCGAGGTTCCTTACGGGTGGCGCATGCCCGTGATGTTCATGTACCCCACGGGCAGTCTTCCCGAGCCTTACTCAGTCACTTCAGCGTCTCCGGGTCGCATCCGCGGAACCCTTGCCGGCGGCGACATCATCGTCGTATACCCTGACGAGTTCGGGGCCGACATGCCGCTGCTGGACAGGCCTGACGGCCGCAGCCGGGTGTTCGTGTCGCTCACCGAGGTGTGGGACGAGTTCAACGGCGGCGTTCGCGACCCGCAGGCCGTAAGGGCCATGCTGGACTGGGTATTGCATACATGGGACCCCCTTCCCACCGAGGTCGTCCTTGTTGGCGTCGGGCACTTCGATCCCCGGCATTTCCTCTACTCCCAGCCTTGCCTTATGGACGTTCTTGTGACCCATCTTTCGGACGAGGGTGTCAGCGATGACCGGTACGGGGTGGTGTCCGGTTCGGCCGACCCGCAGTTCGGCGTCTCCCGGCTTCTGGCGTCCAACCGTTCCGAGCTTCAGGTCCTGGCCCAGCGGGCGTGGGACTACTTCACCCTCTCCGCGTCGGGCGAATGGCAGTCCGAGATCATCGCAGCGGCCGACGACGAATTGCACAAAGACCAATACTATGAAGAGGAGCATACGCTGCAATCGGAAAGCATAGTTGCTTCACTTCCCGGCCGGTTCTTCGTAGACCGCCAGTACGGGATATTCCACACCTGGAACGACGCGGGCAAGAAGCCCGAGTGGCGGCAGTCATTCATCGACGCATGGTCCCGCGGTGCCCTGGTGCTTTTCTTCATGGGTCACGGCAGCTTCGACCAGATAGCCGACGAGGGGCTGTTCTACCTCGAGGACTGGGCCCAGCTTGGCAACGGGGCCAGGCTACCCTACGCCCTGTTCGGCTCGTGCGATGTGGGGATGTTCCAGTACCCCGGCCGCAAGTGCATCTCGGGCGAGGTCACGCTGCCCCCCTCGGGCGGGGCCATCACGTCGCTGGGCGCTTCGCTTGGAACTCAGGGCTCTAACAACCGGAACTTGCTGATAAGCATCTTCTCGGTTCTGTTTGAGAACTCCGACCTTTCGATGAGCGAAGCCACGTTCCTTGGCAAGATCAATGATGGCGGGAGTGACAACAAGTACTACATACTCTTCGGCGACGGCTCGCTTGGCCTCGCCCTTCCCGACAGCGGCATCACGCACTCGTTCCCCGTGTTGCGCACCGGCGAGATGGTTTCATTCGAGGGCACCCTCACAGGCCGCGAGGGACTGGTCATGGTCAGCGCCTGGGAGTCCATGCAGCCCGACACCTATTACACTTTCCAGACCAACATCCCCACACCCCACTATTCCGTTCCCGGCCTTTTCCACCGGGGTTTCGCCCAGGCGGTCCCCGGGTTCACGCAGGACATATTCGTTCCGCTTGTGGCGACCACCGGGAACCTTGCCAGAGTGAGGTTCTTTTCCCCCGGTGCCGGCGGCGGAAGCCTTTCGTGCGTCTTCCCCGGTGTGATCGAGCCGGGCAACCCTTCCGGCGACTCCGACGGTCCCGTCATCGAATCATGGATACAGGGCTACAGGGGCACCCCGGTTCCCAGGGTCTCCGGTGAGGTGTGGTTCTGCGCCGAGCTGTCTGACCCGTCTGGAATCAACCTTCTGCCCTACCCGGGGGCTCAGCTTGCCCTCTATGTTGACGATGTTCCTTCGGATGTCTCTTCGTACTTCACGTTCGACCAGGGTTCGGCCGAGAGCGGAAGGCTTCTCGTGCCCTTGCAGAGCCTGCCCCCCGGCATGCACCAGCTTCGTCTGCGGGCCACCGACTGCCTGCTGAACATCTCATGGTCGGAGATGGAGTTCGAGGTCGTGTCCAACGCCGGCCCTGTTCTGGAACAGGTCTGGGTTTACCCCAACCCCTCGTCGGACATGGCCGGCTTCCACTGGCTTCAGTCCGGGTCGGGTCCGGTCGACATCAGGGTGTACACGGTTGCCGGAAGGTCGGTCATCGCGTTCCGGAACCTGCAGGGTGAAGCGGGCTACAACCAGTCGTTGTGGGACCTCCGGGACGCAGACGGCGACCCTGTCGCCTCGGGCGCTTACGTTTACACTGTTACAGCCGGTGAATCCTCCGTCACGGGAGTGATGGCGGTCGTGGCGGACTGAGACCTACCGGATGACCACCCCCCGGGCCGAGACGCTGCCCTGAGAGCTTTCCAGACGGGCCATGTAGACACCGGCGGGCATGCCTGAGTTGTTCCATGCAAAAGTGCGCTCACCGGCTGGAAGGTCGCCCGAGTGAAGTGTGGTGACGGCCCTTCCAGTCATGTCAAAAACGGTGAGCGTGGCCGGCCCCCCGGCGTGTTTTACAAGAAGGGTGCCGCCCGACCATGCAAGTGTCTGGGTTGACGGCTGGGGCGATGTTTCGATGCCGGTGTAGTCAACCGCCATGAAGACCTCGACCGTGTCGGCAGTCGCGGGGATGGGACCCACGAAGACGCTTGTATCGTTGCCGTAGTAGTCGCGGCTGTCAGGGCTGCTCCAGTAGCTGAAGAACTGGTTGCCAGAGGTTCCCGGCCAGGGGTCGCCTGCGTTGCTTCCCTGGTTGTGTTCGAGCTGATAAAGACCGTCAGCCTGTTCGACGGCCACCCTGTAGTGGGGGTACCAGCCGCAGCCGGGCCACCACTGGTTGTCGTTGCTGCTCATGGTCTCGTCCACGTGCCAGATCATCACGCCGTGGCCCGGCAGAGCCACGTCCCAGTTTATGGGGCGGCGGTTCTCGAGGACGAAGAACCTTGGACCGCCCTGGCCGCCGGTGTAAAGCCTGTAGGCAGTGTTCGATGTCTCGATGGCGGGCACGGTGTAAGTGCCTGCTTGGGTTATGTTTATCAGTTCGGTGACCCCAAGCTTGTACCGGCACCACGGAGAGAACTCGGCGGGGCTCCAGCCGCCGCCGTTGTAGACCCCGAAGCTCATCATGCACCAGTTGCCCACGCCGTTCGAGTCGTAACCGTAGTCGTAGAGGTCGGGAAGGCCAAGCACATGGCCGAACTCGTGGCAGAACACCGCGGCGGATTTGTCGCCGGGCGAAGAGTCGTACTCGTTCTGCACGCTGAAGGTGTAAACGCTCACTCCGTCGAGTTCGAGCGGGGAGGGAAGGCTCCAGCAGTGGGGCCAGATGGTGGAGGGGGCACCTGTGAACTGCCCGGCGAACATCAGGTTGACACCGTCCACATAGCCGTCCTGGTCGTTGTCGTACTGGCTGAAATCAACGATGTCGTCCACAAGAAGGCATACATCCTCGACCAGCCCCTGGCTGTTCTGCGGGTAGGAACCCCAGCCGTAGTTGTTGTTCACGTACCATGAGTAGTCTTCCGGCGCCCTCTGCCAGCCCGTGCCGCTCGGCCAGTCCACCGTTATCACGTCGATCTGACCGAAGGAGACATCGTAGTAGTAACGGTGAAGGCTGAAGGTGTCCTGCGCGAAACCCATGCTGTCGAAGTACGCCGGGGGAGTCAGGGCGATGTTGTCGTCGAAATCGACAAGGAGGATCAGAACCTTCATCTGATCGCTCCGCATTGCTTCGATCAGTGGTCGTTCGGGGTCGACTGTAGGGCTTTGGGAATCCACACCCCTTGCCCTGGCGTCTGTGTAGGATTCGAGCCATGCCAGATGCTCATGGGATGGTCCATCGAAAAGACCCGGCGGTGGCGGTACCGCCGCAGCGCTGAAAACCGCCGCCATCGTGAGTAGAAGGTAAAGCTTCATTGTCATCCCCTCGGTTGTTTTTTTCTGAGAGTACTATAGCACCGGACCGGTGTATCCGTTCCCCCGGTGACGCATATTACCGCTGGAGGTTTGGGGATGTGATTGACCGGAACCTTGAGATGATCTCTGAATGCATCGCCGGGGCGTGCCTCGACGTGGGCAGGTGCCCCGCCGAGGTGAGCGTCATGGCCGTCACGAAGACGCACACCGCACAGGTCATACGCGAAGCGGTTGCGGCGGGGATACGGCTTGTCGGCGAGAACAGGGTCACAGAGGGAGGCAGGAAGATCGGGGAGCTGGGCCGGGATTTCGCCGAGTTTCATCTGATAGGGCCGTTCCACGTCAGTGAGGCAAGGCAGGCCGTGCGTGACTTTCACTCCATCGACTCCGTCGACAGGATGGAAGTCGCCGTTGAGCTTGCCCGCCGTAAAGCCGGGAACCCCCTGCTCGTGGAGGTCAACACTTCCGGCGAGGGGACCAAGAAGGGTTTCCCACCCCAGCCTGGCCTTTTGACCGAAGCGCTCGGACGGATGATGGAAATGGGGCTTGATGTGGGCGGTCTGCTCACCGTGGGTCCTCTGACCTCTGACGAATCCGGCTCCAGAAGGGCTTTCGCCCTGCTTCGTGAGCTGAGGGACGGACTGAGGCGCTCCCTGGGTGTTCCCCTCGGAACGCTTTCCATGGGCATGAGTGATGATTACCTGCACGCGGTTCGCGAGGGGGCCACCACTGTCAGGCTTGGCAGGGTCCTTCTCGGCGCGCGGCGGTGATCCTTGGCAACTGAAGGGAGAACATTGATGAAGATCTCTCCTCTGGACATCAGGCGACAGAGGTTTAAAAAAGCCCTCAGAGGGTACGATTCCGCCGAGGTGGACGCCTTTCTCGAGATGCTGGCCGACGCCTGGGAGGAAACGGTCGAGACCCGCGAGGCATCATCCCGTGAGCTCGAGCTTCTCAGGGCCAGGGCGAGCGACTTTGACAGGATGGAAGGGGCAGTGCGCGAAGTCCTCGTCACCCAGCAGAAGAGCGCCGCCACGGCCAGGGAGGACGCAAGACGGGAAGCGGAGCTTATCATCCGCGACGCCCAGGTCAAAAGCGATTCAATGATGAACCAGGCCCACCGTCGGGTGCAGGTCCTCACCGAAACCATCCGCGAGCTGCAGGACAGGCGCATGGCCCTTCTTGCCAGGATGCGGGAGTTCATGGAGAGCCAGAAAAACATGATCGTGGTCGAGGAAAACCGGGTGAAGGCCGAACTTATCCCCGAGGATGACAGGCTTCCCGGTGAAAACCCTGAAGACGGGCCCATTCTGGAGCTTTCCGATCTGTAGTGCCGGCAGCGCCATGTCTGGAACCGCCGGCATGAAAACGGCGTAAAGCAAGTACCTTTTCCATCGGGTACGGAAACGGTAGATTACAAGCGTTCCTGCTGCTATCCGAGTTGATGCGCTTTTTTTCGGACGGGAATGATCATGACTCTTTTACTTCTGTTTCTGAGCTCATTTCCATCGTTGCTTGCGGCACCTTCAGGGGAAGCCTTTTCCAATGGTCTCCCTGTCGAGTTTTCCGCTCCCGAGGCCAGGGGTTACGGCGGATTATCCTCTTACGCGATCGACGGTTGTTCGATGATGGACGACGTTCATCTTCCCGTGCGCTACGTTCGTCTTCCCATCGAGCCGGGAACGACCCCCCAGGTCCGGGTCGAGGTCACTGGAACGCGCATCATCGGCCCCTCTGCTGGTGTTGCGTCGTCGTTCTTCACCGAAGACGGTACCGAGTCCTTCCGCGAGGCTTCCTCCTCCCTCCTTCCCGACCAGTGGAGCAGAGTTGTCCAGTACGGCACCTGGAGGCGCGCCGGTTTCGTCGAGGTTGCTCTGTACCCTGTCACTGCCCGTGGCGGAGAGCTCCATTGCGCCTCCGGCATGCGGGTCGTTGTCGAGGGTCAGGACGGTTCTTCCACACGCAGGGTTTTGGGCCATCAGGGCCTTCTTTACGATCTTTTTTTCTCAACCGGTAACGGGTACACCCTCGAGCCCCGGTCCCGTTCGGGCTCCAGCCCCTTCTGGGGCAGGCCGTGGGCGCGTGTTCAGGTCGATACGGCCGGTGTGTTCCAGGTCACGGGAGCGCTCTTGCCCCAGGCCGTTGGAATGCCCTCATCAACGTTCAGCATGTACCGCGGGCGCGGGCGCGGCATGAGCGAGGACGCTCCCTGGGGCCACTCTTTCGAACCGATACCCGTCCCTGTCCTTGTGGAGGACGGGGGCGACGGCGTGTTCGACGGCACCGACCGGGTCCTCTTTTACGGCAGGGGCCTTTCGTGGTGGGACGACAGGATAGGTTTCGACGGCCTTCACTATAACGGCCAGTACGATTCCCTCAATACGTACTGGCTCACATGGGGGGATGCCGGCGGGCCTTTCATGGAGGTGCGTGACTGTTCCATAACGGGTGCCCCTTCGGCCACCGACCATTACCTGGGCAGGCACCACTTCGAGAAGAACTACATCCGCGAGGTTTCGGTATGGGATTACTGGTCGTGGTCGCGTCTGTCAGGCAGCCACACCCAGACCGCCACCATCAGCTTCGACACGCAGGGCGCCACGGGCCCCGGCCTGGTCAGGGTGGGACTGGTGCTGTCAAAAAGGCAGGTAAGGGTCACGGCAATCCTCAACGGTGTTACCCAGGGGGACACGATCCTTGCCGCGACCGGCCGGCACATACTCACATTCGATGTGTCGGGCTTCAAGAACGCGGGCAACATCCTTGGGGTAAGGTTCTCACAGGTCTCGGGCTTGTACGAACTGGACTTCGACTGGGTGTCGGTGTTCCCCGAGAAGGGCTTTTCGTCCTCCTCCACAGCAATGGAGGTTCCTCTTGTCTACTCCATTCCCATAGGGGAGAGGCGCAGGGTCGACTGGGCCCAGAACCTCGACCAGGCCCGGGCATTCCTTGTGAACGGCGACGAGCTGGTCCACGCGCTCGACCTTCCCGGCGGCAACGCCTTCGAGATCGAGGTTCCTTACGGGTGGCGCATGCCCGTGATGTTCATGTACCCCACGGGCAGTCTTCCCGAGCCTTACTCAGTCACTTCAGCGTCTCCGGGTCGCATCCGCGGAACCCTTGCCGGCGGCGACATCATCGTCGTATACCCTGACGAGTTCGGGGCCGACATGCCGCTGCTGGACAGGCCTGACGGCCGCAGCCGGGTGTTCGTGTCGCTCACCGAGGTGTGGGACGAGTTCAACGGCGGCGTTCGCGACCCGCAGGCCGTAAGGGCCATGCTGGACTGGGTATTGCATACATGGGACCCCCTTCCCACCGAGGTCGTCCTTGTTGGCGTCGGGCACTTCGATCCCCGGCATTTCCTCTACTCCCAGCCTTGCCTTATGGACGTTCTTGTGACCCATCTTTCGGACGAGGGTGTCAGCGATGACCGGTACGGGGTGGTGTCCGGTTCGGCCGACCCGCAGTTCGGCGTCTCCCGGCTTCTGGCGTCCAACCGTTCCGAGCTTCAGGTCCTGGCCCAGCGGGCGTGGGACTACTTCACCCTCTCCGCGTCGGGCGAATGGCAGTCCGAGATCATCGCAGCGGCCGACGACGAATTGCACAAAGACCAATACTATGAAGAGGAGCATACGCTGCAATCGGAAAGCATAGTTGCTTCACTTCCCGGCCGGTTCTTCGTAGACCGCCAGTACGGGATATTCCACACCTGGAACGACGCGGGCAAGAAGCCCGAGTGGCGGCAGTCATTCATCGACGCATGGTCCCGCGGTGCCCTGGTGCTTTTCTTCATGGGTCACGGCAGCTTCGACCAGATAGCCGACGAGGGGCTGTTCTACCTCGAGGACTGGGCCCAGCTTGGCAACGGGGCCAGGCTACCCTACGCCCTGTTCGGCTCGTGCGATGTGGGGATGTTCCAGTACCCCGGCCGCAAGTGCATCTCGGGCGAGGTCACGCTGCCCCCCTCGGGCGGGGCCATCACGTCGCTGGGCGCTTCGCTTGGAACTCAGGGCTCTAACAACCGGAACTTGCTGATAAGCATCTTCTCGGTTCTGTTTGAGAACTCCGACCTTTCGATGAGCGAAGCCACGTTCCTTGGCAAGATCAATGATGGCGGGAGTGACAACAAGTACTACATACTCTTCGGCGACGGCTCGCTTGGCCTCGCCCTTCCCGACAGCGGCATCACGCACTCGTTCCCCGTGTTGCGCACCGGCGAGATGGTTTCATTCGAGGGCACCCTCACAGGCCGCGAGGGACTGGTCATGGTCAGCGCCTGGGAGTCCATGCAGCCCGACACCTATTACACTTTCCAGACCAACATCCCCACACCCCACTATTCCGTTCCCGGCCTTTTCCACCGGGGTTTCGCCCAGGCGGTCCCCGGGTTCACGCAGGACATATTCGTTCCGCTTGTGGCGACCACCGGGAACCTTGCCAGAGTGAGGTTCTTTTCCCCCGGTGCCGGCGGCGGAAGCCTTTCGTGCGTCTTCCCCGGTGTGATCGAGCCGGGCAACCCTTCCGGCGACTCCGACGGTCCCGTCATCGAATCATGGATACAGGGCTACAGGGGCACCCCGGTTCCCAGGGTCTCCGGTGAGGTGTGGTTCTGCGCCGAGCTGTCTGACCCGTCTGGAATCAACCTTCTGCCCTACCCGGGGGCTCAGCTTGCCCTCTATGTTGACGATGTTCCTTCGGATGTCTCTTCGTACTTCACGTTCGACCAGGGTTCGGCCGAGAGCGGAAGGCTTCTCGTGCCCTTGCAGAGCCTGCCCCCCGGCATGCACCAGCTTCGTCTGCGGGCCACCGACTGCCTGCTGAACATCTCATGGTCGGAGATGGAGTTCGAGGTCGTGTCCAACGCCGGCCCTGTTCTGGAACAGGTCTGGGTTTACCCCAACCCCTCGTCGGACATGGCCGGCTTCCACTGGCTTCAGTCCGGGTCGGGTCCGGTCGACATCAGGGTGTACACGGTTGCCGGAAGGTCGGTCATCGCGTTCCGGAACCTGCAGGGTGAAGCGGGCTACAACCAGTCGTTGTGGGACCTCCGGGACGCAGACGGCGACCCTGTCGCCTCGGGCGCTTACGTTTACACTGTTACAGCCGGTGAATCCTCCGTCACGGGAGTGATGGCGGTCGTGGCAAATTGATCGAAACAGGAGGACGAAATGAATAGGATTCTTATCGCCGCTGCATTGGCGGTGTTCGCCGGAGTCTCTTGGGGTGCCACGGCGGCGGTCATCTGGAAGGACATCACTCCGGGGGCAAGACCCAACGGTATGGGAGAGGTTTTCACGGCCATCAGCGACGACGCCACGGCGAGCTACTGGAACCCCGCGGGGCTGGCCTTCCTTACGCCCGACCGCTCCGAACTGACCCTTCAGCACTCCAAATGGCTTCCACAGCTCGCTGATGATCTTTACTTCGAGTTCCTGGGGTATGCCCGGCACCTCGAGGGATGGGGCGGCATCGGAGGCAACATCACCTTCATGTCCATGGGAGAACAACAGGAGATCCCCGAGGGCTACACTGAACCAGTGGGCACCTTCTACTCGTACGGCATCAGCGGGACCGGCAGCTTCGGCACCGAAGTGACCGAAGGTCTCGGGGTGGGAATGAGCCTGAAGTTCATATACGACCATCTCTACTACGAAGACAATGGCAAGGGCTCCAGTTTTGCCGCCGATTTCGGCGTTCTCTACCACGTGCCCGAGTTCGGTATCGGCCGGATGTCACTGGGCGCCTGCCTTGCCAACCTGGGCCCCAACATGAGCTACGGCGGCAACAGCGAGAACAATCCCCTTCCCCGAGAGATCAGGCTGGGGCTGGCGGTACGCCCCATCGAGAACGAGCTCTTCAGTCTGCTTGCCGCGGGCGAGTATTCGAAACTTCTGGTGGACGTTACCGAGGAGATTGGCGATGAGATAAGGGAGAACACCTTCGGCGCCGGCGCCGAACTCTGGTACTACGACCTGCTGGCTCTCAGGGCAGGCTACTCCCACGACACCGAGGGCGCGAGCACCCGTCAGGGGCTGACCTGGGGCGCAGGCATCAAGTGGGAGGGGTTCCAGTTTGACATGGCGTTCATCCCGGTGGTGGAGGAGCTTCAGGGAAGCGGCAAGTACAATCAGAAGTTCTCCCTCACTGTGGGATTCTGACAGGTGCGGTTCTCCGGCCTATTGCTTCTTTGCTCGGCGTCTGTCCTTTCCGCCGGGGCGACAGGGCTTTCGGGAAGCCATGCAACGGCGAGGGTGTGCGTTCTTCGTGCGGAGTTCATCGAGGACTACACCGACTCCACGACGGGCAACGGCCAGTTCCTGCCTGAGCATGGCAGGGACTACAGTGTGGACATGGCGGGCAGGGTCGAGGCCTACTTCACCGATGTGAGCAATGGCAGGCAGAGCTTCGACTTCACGGTGTATCCCTCTCAGGGCGACGGCGGTTACCTCATGCCCCACCAGATGGCTTGGTACGGCGACAACGACAGATGGCCCAGCGCGGTCATCTGGCTTCTGGTTCACGCCGTTCAGGCCGCCGACAGCGAGGTCGATTTCTCCCAGTACGACTGTGTGATGGTGGTTCATGCCGGAACAGGCCGTGAAGGCGACGTTCTTGGCAACAGCCCTCTCGACATCAGCTCCTACTACATCAACTACAGCACCTTCCAGTACTACATCGGCCTCGAGGACCCCTGGATGGCCGGTGGCATCCCCACCAACGACGGCGTCGTTGTCAGGGAGGGTGTGATCGTTCCCGAACACCAGACGCAGGACGGCCTGGGTCTCGGTGTTCTCGGCGTGATGGTCGCCAAACTGCTCAGGTGGCTCGGAGCCCCCGACCTCTACAACACCTCGACGGGAAGCGTTGCCATCGGCGGTTGGGATGTGATGGGGTACGGGCAGTGGCTCATGTACGGTTTCTGGCCCTCGGCTCCCGGGGCGTTCACCCGTGAGCATCTGGACTGGGCAGACGTTATCGAGGTCCACGACGGCAGCTTCACCGTTTCCCCGGGTGACACCGTCTACAGGGTGCCCCTTTCGGACACCGAGTACCTTCTGATCGAGAACAGGCAGCGCGACCCCGACGGCAACGGCCAGTGCGGGGCGCACGAGCGCGACTTCGGCCTTCCAGGTTCGGGCATTCTTATCTGGCACATCGATAAAACAAGGCTTGGCAGCCATGTGGTCACGAACACCATCAACGTCGATCCCGATCATCAGGGTGTCTCCCTTGTCGAGGCCGACGGCATTCCCGATTTCAACACCATTTACTACGACTTTTTCTACACCAGCGAGGGCAGCAGGTGGGACCCCTGGATGCGTGACGGGTACGCCTGGTTGCTGGGCCCGGAGACCATTCCGTCAACATCCGCCTCATGGGGCGGTCGCACCGGCGTGACAGTCGATGTCACATCCAACTCCGGGAACAGCATGGCTTTCACCGTGACCCGCGAGGGAATCGAAGGGTGGCCCCGCCGGGTATCCAGCCCCGCTTCCGGCCTCACCGTCTGGAACGCGCCTGGTTACGGCGAGGTCATTGCCGTTCTCAGGAAGAGCGGCAGGATCGAGGCTCTTTCACCCTCAGGCGAGCCTCTTTTCGCTTTTGGCGCCATACTTGCCACTCATCCCGTCACCGCTGCCATCGACGGAACCGAGTACCTGTTCACCGGCGACCGCAACGGATTCGTCCACATGCTTACGCCTCAGTGGGGCCAGGAGGCCCCGGGGTGGCCGGTCCGCGTGGGTTCGCAACCGGTGCAGGTCCTTTACTCCGAACGGCTTCAGGCGGCCGTGGCCGTGGCCGCCGACAGTGTTCATGTCCTCTCACCCACCGGCAGCCCTCTTCCTGGGTGGCCCAGGAGGTTCAACTATCAGGTCAGGGGTGTGTGCGTCATACCCGACCCCGTTTCTCCCGGAATAGCGGTAACCGTTGCTGACGGCAGTCTCTACGCATTCGATCTCTCCGGAAGGCCCCTGTTCAGCGGCGTTCACCCCGGCGGTGGCGACATATCGGTACCGGTCTCGTCCGACTTCGACCGTGACGGCACGCAGGAGATCGCCCTGACAGTCAGGGGTTACGTTTTCAGTTACGATACTTCGGGCGACCTCGAGCCTGGTTTCCCTGCAGCCCTTGGCGGCGGGGCACTGGGTGGGTTGTTCCCTGCCGATCTCGACGGCAACGGATACATCGAGCTTGTCGTGGAAACAACCACCGGCGCCCATGCCGTCACCCCCAGTGGAACCATTCCCGCGGACTGGCCTGTCACCGCCTTCACCGACAGCCTTTCGGAATCGGTCGACCGGTTCAACCGGGGTATCGGTGGCAGCGGTTTCGCCGGTTTCTCAATGCGCGACGGCCGGACCGGCCTCTGGAACGGCGCCGCCGAAGAGGTGCCGGGCACTCTCTGGTCACTGGGCGACGGCCCTGTTGGCAGACCGTTGCTGTGGAAGTTCTCCGGCGACCAATCGCACCGGCTCATGGGTATCGCCGCCGGGGGGTGGATCGGGGCATGGCCCGTGCCCTCGACCCCGCAGGGGTGGCACACCGGGCTTGACCGCGGGGGCGAGGGGTGCTGGTGGCCGGAAGACCTTCCCGAGAAGATCGCACCCGAGCCTCTTTCTGCCCGGAGCTTCTTCGTGTGGCCCAATCCGGTTCAGGATGGAACGGGTTACATCAGGTTCACGCCGGGTTCGGACTGTTCCTACACGGTACGTGTTTTCAACGTTGCGGGCGAGCTTGTGGGATTCTTTCAGGGCAGCGCCCCGGGCGGCTCTCCCTGGGAAGTTGCGTGGGATACATCCAGGATCTCGCCCGGCCTTTATTACGTCTGCCTTCAGTTGGTAACGGACGGCGTAACCTCTGAAGCCGTTTTCCACGCCGCTGTGGTGAATTGAGGTCGCCTTGAGAACCGGGATGCTTTTTTTGATTCCTTCTCTTCTTCTGGTCTCCGGAGCTTCCGCGGACAGGGCAGCCATGGCCCGGTCCCTGCTGCTGCCGGGATGGGGACAGAACCACCTGGGTCACAAGACCCGGGGTCTTGTCTTCATGGGAGTGGAGGCGGCGACCTGGATGGGCGTCGGGCTCTCCTACATCGAGGCGACCTGGGAGCAGGACAACTTCCGCGGGCTCGCCCTTAACAAGGCCGGCATAGACGTGTCGGGAAGCAGCCGCGATTTTCAGGACGACGTGGGCGGATACATGAGCAGCGATGACTTCAATACCTACATCAGGCAGCTCGCCAGATACTATTACCCCGACGACCCTGTGGCCCAGCAGCAGTACTACCAGCAAAACGCGGTTCCCGAGGGATCGGGCTGGAACTGGAGCGGCGAAGCCGAGCGTCTCGCGTACCGCGATGCCCTTCGCGAAAGCCGTGAGTGGTACCGCCGCACCACCTACATCGCGATGTTCGCGTTGGTGAACAGGGTGGTGAGCGCCATTGACGCCGCCCTTCTCGACCCGGCCCGGCCCGGCGTGTACACCGACATCTCGTTCCCCGAGGTCTCCGACTACTCATCCGTGATGTTCACCATAGGGGCGAGGTTCTGATGCACTCTCTGCTGCCTCTTCTGCTCCTGTTGCTGCCGGGTTCCAGACCCATGCCGGTCAGCGGCACTTTCTTCTACCCAGGTGTCCTTGAGATAAACCAAAGGCACGATCCGCGGTACGCTCCATCGGGAGGGCTGGCTGCGCTTGCCGAAGGGCATCAGGTGGGGGATGTCGTGAACTTCTGGGCCCAGAGTTTCGTTGACGAGTACACGACATTCTACCTCACCTCGGCCACATGCCGCGCGGTCGGGGAGAAGACGTACATCTTCGTGGAGGACACCCAGTGGGAAAGCAGGAACTTCGACCAGAGCGGGGTCGACAGCCTTTACGCCGAACTTGAGGGGCCGTCCGGCATCATCTCCAACCTCGAGATCAACTTCGGACCCATACCGGACGAGCTCGATGACGACCCCAGAGCGTACATACTTGTTCTCGACATTCCCGACGGCTGGGACCCAGTGACGAACCCGGGGTACATTGCGGGTTACTTCTCCCCCTACAACCAGTTCACCGAGTTCGAGGCCCGGCTCTTCTACGGCGGCCATTCCAACGAGGTGGAGATGCTTTACGTCGACTGCAACCCGGGAAGGGTTTCCGACGCCTCCTTTGTTGCCAGCCATGAGCTTGTTCACCTGATCCATTGGGGGATCAAGCCCTTCAGTTCACAGGATCTGTGGGTGCTCGAGAACCAGGCCCAGACGGGTCCCTACGTGTGCGGCTACAATGCTTTCCAGGTCGAGACCTTTCTCGAGACCGGCGGGGTAACGCCGATCAACTGGACAAGCTACGCTTTCAGCGACATCCGTTACGTGGCGGGTTACGGTGCCGGCTTCCTGTTCTTCAGCTACCTCATGGAGAACTACGGCGGACGCGACTTCATCTGGAACTCCATGCGCTCCGACTCCCGCGGGGTGCGAAACATCGAGCAGGCCATCGCCCTTGCCACCGGCCAGACCCCGTTGTTCGAGAACATCATGCGGGACTGGATGCTCTCGTGCTTCATTGACGACGTCGACCGCGGCTACGGCTGGGAGGGTTTCACGATCGCCTCGATCGACACCGTGTCCCCTGGCAACCGTCCCGGCCTCGACTGGACAGGCATCATCGATGAAACACCATGGCAGGGCCCCGGGCTTGATATCGGTGCCTATCAGGGACTTTACTACCACATTGCCCAGGGTCTCTCCGGAAGTCTCCGCATCGGTGCTTCGGGCATAGGCAAAATGGAGGCCTACCTTCTCACCGATACAGGCCTCACACCCGTGAACGTGAGCGGAACCGGCGAAGTTGCCGTCCCGCTCGACACCCCCGGAACGCTGCTGCTTCTTAACAACGCCTTCGCTGGTCTCTCGGTGACCGCCTCGGCGGGAAGCACGGGCGACGGGCTGGCCGTTTACCCCAACCCCTGCCTTGGCGACCTTTACTTCCAGTTCATTTCGCAGGGAGCCCAGGTCAGCCTGGCCGTCTTCGACCAGACCGGTGCCGTGGTGGATACCCGTGACTTCGGCTACCAGGCTTCGGGCGAAAG
>Ga0351892_10027_pt1 | contig 58097 bp, 58 predicted proteins | sample TotcelFGM3001K14_FD_206763 | JGI IMG/M metagenome (GOLD analysis project Ga0351892, IMG submission 206763) | Enriched cells from coal bed in the Powder River Basin, Montana, United States - Total cells FGM rep3 HSBNCT.FGM.300.1.K14 ... | reverse complement strand
TGCCCCAGATCGTGGGTGACCAGGATAATGGTCTTGCCCCAGCCTCGATTGATCTTGGTAATCAGGTTTTCGCATTCTTGGGTATTGCGGGGGTCCAGGCTGGCAGTGGGTTCATCCAGGAGCAGGACCTGGGGAGAGAAGGCCATGACCCGGGCCAGGGCCATCTTTTGAGCCTCTCCCTGAGATAAAGTGGTGGCCGACCGCGGCCCCAAGTCGGTCAGGTCAAAATCGGTCAAGATTTCCCGAACCCGCTCTTTAATCCGCGGGCGGGGCAGACGTCGAAATTTTAATCCTAAAGCGATATTCTGGAAGACGGTCCCCTGGAATCGGACCGGATCCTGATGGACCAGGCCGATCTGCCGCCGTAGTTCCAGACAATCGGGCCAGCATGCCGTAGTATCGGTTCCTTGAAAGACAATCCGCCCCTGGCTCGGTTTCTCCAAAAGTCCCAGCAGCCTCAAAAGCGAACTTTTCCCGGCCCCATTCGGACCTATGACAGCATAAACTTGTCCCGCCGCAAATTCATAGTTAATCTGCTCCAGGATGGCCTGGCCTTGCCGGAGCAAGCTCACTTGGGTAGCAGCTAAAATCGGTGGTTTCATCAGGTTAGGCTCAATACTGTCGACTTAATCGATATTCTTATAGAGGCGGCCTGTGGCCGCCGCTTTCGGCGTGCCTGGCACGCCCTATAACTATGTTGATTCATTCCTTAAGTGAACAGCATTAAGGTCAGGTGGTTCCGCGGCCCTGGATGAGATTAAGCATTAAATTAATCAGGAAGGCTAACATGATCAAAACCAGGCCCAGGGCAATGGCCAGGGCGAATTGCCCTTTGGCGGTTTCCAAAACGATGGTCGTGGTCATAACCCGGGTGTAACCGGCGATGTTGCCCCCCACCATCATCACGGCCCCCACCTCGGCGCTCACCCTGCCGAACCCGGCGATCACCGCGGCCATCAAGGCATAGCGAGCTTCCCGCAAGACTATCCCGGCGGCCTGGCGGGGAGTGGCCCCCAGAGAGATTGCCGAATCCCGCACCTGCGGTTTGACCCCCAGCAAGGCGCTGATGGTTAGAGCCGCCACGATGGGGGTGGCCAGGATGGTTTGGGCGGTAATCATGGCACTGGGAGTGAACAACAACCCCAAAGCCCCCAAGGGACCGCTGCGAGACAGGACCAGATAAAGGACCAGGCCTACTACCACCGGCGGCAAACCCATCAGCGTATTGAGTAGATTGATGACCAGGCGCCGCCCGACAAAGGAGTGCAGGGCAATCGTCGTCCCCAGCCCGATACCCAAAACGGCCGCCAACGACACCGCCATGCCGGAGACCAGCAACGACCGCCCGATAATCTGATAAAGCTCCCGGTCGCCGCTGATCAGCAACTCCAGGCTTTGGAAGAGGCCCTGGTAAATGGTTTCCATTTTCTGATTATCATTATTTACTTGTATGTGGGGGAGGGGGAAGGGGTCTTCGACCTCTTGTCCCCTCCCCCAAAGATTAGCCCGATAAGAAAAAACTTTTAAGAACTGCTATCATCCCTATTTCCCGGCATTGGGGACAAACAGGGGATTGCCGTGTTTATCCTTGAAGTCGCCAATAATTTTCTGTCCGGCGGGAGATACCAGCCAATCGGCAAAGGCGGTAGCAGGTTTGATCTTGGCGTGGGGATGTTTGGCCGGGTTAACCTCGATCACCCCATACTGGTTAAAAAGTTGCGGATCGCCTTCCACCATAACCTTTAAGGTCGATTTTTCTTTATCTTTAGTGGCCAGCCAGGTGCCGCGATCCGTTAAGGTATAAAACTGCTTCTCATTGGCCATCCGCAGGGTGTTTTCCATTCCCTGTCCGGCTTCCAGGTATTCAGCCTTCCCTTTCGGATCAACTTCGGCCTTTTTCCAAAGTTTTAACTCCATGGAGTGGGTCCCGGATTTATCCCCTCGGGAGACAAAATGCCAACCGCTGGCGGCCAGTTTTTTCATGGCCTCGACGGCGTCTTTGGAGCCGCTGATTTTAGCCGGGTCCGAGGCGGGGCCGACCACAATAAAATCATTGTACATAACCTGACGCCGATTGAGCCCATAACCTTCTTCGACAAATTTCTTTTCCGCCGCCGGATCATGGACCAAAAGAACATCGGCATCCCCCCGGCGAGCCATTTCCAAGGCCTGGCCGGTGCCTACCGCCACCACTGCCACCTCAATACCGCTTGCCTGTTTAAAGGCAGGCAATAGTACTTCAAAAAGACCGGAATTTTGCGTGCTCGTAGTCGAGGCGCAAATAATCCGTTCCGAAGCGCTGGCCGGGACGGTTGCGCCTGCTATCATCGATAGACCCAGAAGAAATATGCCCGACCATAATAATCCACCCGATAATATCTTTTTTAGAGTGCGTTGCTTCATAGTTCCTACAGATTTTATTTTTTGTGGTGAAGTCGTTCCCCATCAGAAGTTGGGGGTCTATTTTTCCCATGACTTAATGTTTGCCCATTATGCCATTAAAGGCATAGTTGTCAACCATAATTTTCGCCTGATGACAAAAAGCTATCTGCTTTAGTTGAAAATTAATTTAAGAAAGAACATAAAACGAATCAAATTGTTAATATTTATTTACATAATCTTTCTATTGCTGAAGTAACCTATTAATTATTCATAATAAATTAATCATGTCCGTATAATTCGTGATGGCAAGCATTTTGCAACACTTAAGAAGCTTAAATATCGTTGGGCCAGTTTATTTGACAAGCATTAGGCCCCCATACAGACCGCACCATCAGGGGCGGACAACGATAAAGCTTAGTCTATCTAGGGGAAAAATATGAAAACTATCAGCATTTGCTTTGCCTTAGGTCTTCTGCTTTACAGCCCTGGCGCGGCCTTGGCCGGTTATACCAATATTACTGCTACAGCCGCCTATGCAATGTTGCAGCCGGGGAATGCTACTTACCATGACCACACCTATCTCCTGGATATTCGGACTCCTTCAGAATGGCGCTCCGGACATCCCGGGAAAAATGCTCTCACCGGTGAGGGAGCCTTCTTGGATTCGGAAGTTTTTAATATAGATTTTTACGACGATTTATTTCTGAAAGCGGTGGAATGCCATTTCGATCAAGATGACTACCTTCTCATTATGTGCGGCATCGGCGGCCGTAGCGCCTCGGCCTGCCGCATGTTGGCGCCGGAGTTTAGTCATGTATATAACGTGCTACATGGATTCAGTGGGTCGGGGGGCTGGAAATCTATCGGCCTGCCCTACAATAATAGCCCAGTGGGGATGTGGGATGGGAAGGTCTGCATACCCATACCCCCAAGCTTTCTCTTGATGGGGTCTGGTTTGGTTCTGGTTGGGCTACGGCGTCGTAGCAAGGTCAGGCAATAATTACTTGGACCTATATAACAGAGTTAGTAAAGTTCAGTGGAAAGCTTGCAGCACTCAATTTGGCGAACTAATTAAGAAAAGTTATGAGAAGGGCACTTTCCTGGAGGGAGCCGTATGTCGCCCGGGTTCAATTAGAACACTATTATAACGACTCACGGCTCGCGCTTCTCAATAAGTATAGACCCTGACCTTCGGTGGAGATTCTTCATAATTTGCCAATTCTGCCTGCAGTTGCAGCCGCTCCGGGTTCTTCGCCCAATTTTCCCACTGGGCCGGTCCCTCCCAGGTACTGATGACTAGATAATCGTTAGGGTCTTCCACCGCGTGTAAGGTCTCCCCCGAGATATATCCCGGTTGTTGCATGGCCTTGACCCGCAGCTTCCTCAACAGCCGCACCATTTCATGGACTTTTTTCCCTTTAATCGTTCGTTCCAGCAGCACTTTGATCATGGCTCCTATCTCCCACGGTAAAAAGGGTCATCGACAATGTTTCGTGGTACCATTTTGGGTAAGCGGGCAGCTTACAGCCTTCAGCTTAATGATAAAATTAACCAAGCTATACTTAGGGCTGATTAACTCCTCGTTTTCGTTGCAAGCTTAATGGTGATAGCTGATCGCTTACCATCATTCTTATATTAAAAGGATAAGAGTGAAAAGTATGCTGTCAAGGGAAATCTGTCTCATGAGGGGAAACCACTTGTTGGAGGTGGGAGCTCTATGGTAAGATTTAACCCAGGAGAAAAAAATATTACATGCCAAATTTACGGGAATTGCGGGACATTCTCGACCAGCAGGAGGACATGGGGCTGTCGCGCTATGCCACCAAGAGCCGGCAAGCCATCCGCCGGCAATACGATGAACGCATTGCTTCCGGGCATCGTCAGAATTTTGCGTTGGATACTGATCGGATTCTGCACTCCTGGTCCTATACCCGCTATATCGACAAAACTCAGGTATTCTATCTGATCGATCATGACCATATCAGCCATCGGGTGTTGCATGTCCAGTTATTATCGAAAATCGCCCGCACTATTGGCCGGTATTTGCGCCTCAATGAAGACCTTCTGGAGGCCATCTCCCTGGGACATGACATCGGCCACCCTCCTTTCGGCCACGATGGCGAGACCATCCTGTCTCAGCTCTGTCAGGAGCATGGTATTGGCCCTTTTCTCCATAGCGTGCAAGGAGTACGCTTTCTAGACTGCATTGAAAAGGGAGGGCAGGGGTTAAACCTATCCCTGCAGGTATTGGACGGCATCCTTTGCCATGATGGGGAGATGCATTTGGACCGGCTTGTCCCTGACCGGGAGAAGACCATTGCCCAGTTGCAGAGCCAGATCGAACTCAAGCAGGCGGATTCCCACGTAAACCTTAAACCCATGACCCTGGAAGGTTGCGTGGTCCGCCTGGCCGATACCATCAGTTACATCGGCCGGGACCTGGAAGATGCAATTCTTTTAAACCTGATCCGTCGAGATGACCTGCCCCTGCTGGCGCGAGAACAGTTGGGGCAAACCAACGGCACCATTGTTTACACCCTGGTCTCGGACCTGATAGAGAACAGCTATAATAAGAATTATGTCTGTTACAGCCAGGAAGTGGGTGAGGCTTTGAGAATCCTGCGCCAATTCAATTATAAAAATATTTACAATAGCAGCCGGATTAAGGCTGAAACCCCTAAAATCGAGGAGCTTTTCAAGGCCTTATTTAACCGCTTCTTAGAGGACCTGGAGCTGGATCGGCATGATTCTCCGATCTGGAGGGATTTTCTCGCTCAAATGGAGCCGTCTTATCGGGCCGGCCACCAGCCGGCCGAGGTAGTCCGAGATTTTCTGGCTTCCATGACCGACGCCTATTTCTTGCGACAATGCCAAACCCTCTTTTTCCCGCAACCCCTGCCCCTGCGATTCACCTGATCTAAATCGCCCTTGCTCCCTTTCCTGGTTTTTTCCTCCTGCGGTTGGGCGGGCTTTGGGCCCTACATCGGGAAAGCGACCCGTTAACCCAGGCCACTGCCGAGGGACTGATACGAAGCAACGCCGCCGACCAGGCATTGAACCCCGGTCGGCGCTTTGAATTCTCAGTAATTGTCATTCATGGGGTGCACCCCGTGATGCGCCCCATGATTTCCCGGATTAGAGAAGCGGTTTAATAACCTTTAAAAATTCGGCCTTACTGCGGGCCCCTTCGATCTTTTGGACAATATCCCCCTGTTTGTTGATGATAAAGGTGGTCGGTACTGCCATGATATCTCCATAATCTTTATTGACCTTATCAGTACCGCCCAGAATGGGGTAACCCAGATTCAACTGTTTGACAAAAAAACGGAGTTGATTAGGATCGGCATTCAAACAAATCCCCACAAGCTGCACGCCCTTACTGCCATATTCTTTTTGAATCTCGTTCAAATCCGGCATTTCCGCCCGACAGGGTTGACACCAGATGGTAATGAAGTTAAGCACCACTACTTTCCCCTTAAACTGGTTCAGGGTGTAGGTCCTTCCTTCCGTATCGGTGAGGGAAAAATCCGGCGCAGCTTTCTCGGCTGCCCAGGCGTTCGCGGTCATTATAAACAGTCCCAATATTAATAAGGGCAAAATCCATAGGCGATGCTCAGTCCGCAATGATAATTTCATACATATTCTCCTTGTCATTGTTATTGCCATTAAACAGGCCTCAGAAAAATCTGGCTATAGGGAATCTCATGTTCCAGAAAAAAATAATAATTCACCCCTTTCTGGTAATCAATTCTCCCATTAATAATAAGTTAATAATTAATATCAAAAAGGCAAGTTGCCAGCAATTAAAATCCCAAGCATTGTTCAGGTCTGGAATAATGAGGTAAAGACCATCATCAGGGTAAGAATGATCATGATGGTGACGATGGTCCAGGTAATGATATTCTTGATGGTGGAATTGACATATTCTCCCATAATGTCTTGGTTATTGATTAAGATAAGCATAAAAATGAGGACAAAGGGCAACATAACCCCGTTGATTACCTGAGACCAAAACATGATCAGAATCAGGGAAATATTGGGAATGAGAATCACTCCGGCGCCGATGACGATGATGATGGTATAAAACCAGTAAAAAACCGGGGCCTCTTCCCAGGATTTATCAATGCCGGCTTCAATGCCGAAGGCTTCACAGACAAAGTAGGCGGTGGCCAAGGGTAAAATGGAGGCTGAAAATAAAGAGGCGTTTAACAGTCCTAGGGCAAAGAGCCAGGAGGCCCAATCTCCGGCCAAAGGCGCCAGGGCCAGAGCCGCTTCTTTGACGGTTTCTATTTTGATGCCACGCACATGGATCGTGGCCGCACAAGCTACCATAATGAACATAGCTATAAAGTTCACCATAAAGCTGCCCACAATGACATCTAGCTTGGTGAAGATATAATCTTTAACGGTGATTCCCTTCTCCACCACCGCCGACTGGATATAAAACTGCATCCAGGGAGCAATAGTGGTGCCGATAACTCCCACCAGAACGGTTATATAGTTGGCGCTGAAGTTTACGTGAGGGACAACAAGTTCCCGCATCACCTCTCCCCAGGGAGGATGGGCCATTAATCCCGAGGCGACATAGCTGAAATAAATCGCACAAGCCACCAGAAAGATGCGCTCCACCATTTTATAAGTCCCTCTAACGACTAACCACCAGACCAGCAAGGCGCTTAAAGGAACAGAGATGTACTTACTGGCTCCAAATAACTCCATGCTAGCGGCGACGCCGGCAAATTCGCTGATGGTGTTGCCCAAATTCCCCAAGAGCAAGGCGAGCATGGCGAAGAAGGTTATTTTTACCCCAAAGCGCTCCCGAATCAGATCTGCCAGACCTTTGCCGGTGACCGCGCCCATGCGGGTATTCATCTCTTGAATGACGACCAGGGCAATAATCATAGGAATCAGCGTCCACAGCAAGGTGTAGCCGTAGGTAGCGCCGGCAATGGAATAGGTGGTGATGCCGCCGGCGTCATTGTCCACATTGGAGGTGATAATGCCGGGGCCGATAACGGACAAAAAGAGCAGCAGCCGGCGAAAGCTAAAAGATTTCATTATTTTTTACCCCCTTACCGAACGTTTGCTGACCAGAAATTTGGAAAAGGTCTCCAAACTGCCGCGGTCCTCGACGAGGATTTCCAAAACGTCATCCACGGTGATGATCCCCAACATTTTTTCATCGTCGTCGACCACGGGTATGGCCAGCAGACCGTATTTATTGAGGAGGTCAGCAACCTTTTCATGGTCATCCTGGGGGTGAACCGCCACGATCCGGTCCTGCATCAGTTCCCCTAAAATGGCCAGCGGCTCAGCGATCAGGAGTTCCCGGAGCGAGACCACCCCCTGGAGAATTTCATCCGGGCCATGAATAAAGAGATAGTAAATGGTTTCCGCTTCCGCCGCCAATTTTCGTAGTTGGGTGATCGCCTCTTCCGCGGTGATGCCGGGAGGCAGGGCAATATACTCAGTGGTCATCAAGGCCCCGGCGGTGCCTTCTTCGTAGCCCATTAACTCGCGCACTTCCTGGGCTTCTTCCGGCTCCATCAGACTGAGGAGTTCGTCCGACTTCTCTTCGGGTAGCTCTCCCAACAGGTCGGCGGCTTCATCCGGGGGCATTTCCTGCAGGATCGTCGAGGCCTGCTGGTTATCCATATGCTCGATAATTTCCACCTGGGTGTCCAATTCCATTTCGGCGAAGGCTTCGGCGGCTACCTCGACGTCCAAGTCGTCAATAAAGTCCGTTCTCTTCTTATAGTCCAGATCCTCGATCAGGTCCGCCAGATCGGCGGGATGGAGTTGGTCGAGTTGATGTCCCTCGTGGGTAAGTTGCAGACTGGCGGTCTTTTCTTCGAGATGTTGAATGGACTGCCACCAGACGAATTGATTTTCCATCCTTTTAAAGAGGAACTCGATCCCTAACCGCCGAGCCAATCCCCGCAAGCCGATATCGACCGCGGCGAGCGCCAGATGTTTCCTGGGGCCGCTTTGCAGCCAGAACAGTTTGATATCGTTGACCCGCACCACTTTGGTGCCCTTGAGATCAATGATCTGTTTATCCATGAGCCACTTGCCTATATAGAGCTCATCAGACCGTAAAGGGATTAATTCGTCTTCCTTAAACTTACCGGTGAGTTCAAGACGATCGTGAGTTATGCTTTGGAGATTCTCTATTCTAATATGGTCCTGAACCCCTTTGGCGAATTTGATACCGGTCACATGCGGAGTTTCTCCCTGCCAGCGGATGGCTAAATCTCTCAAGCGACCAACCAGGCGACCGTCGCCATCATAAATCGGCTTTCCCTGGATCCGGCTAAAAAAGAAATCGCCTAAGACACGAATTTTTTCCATATCAATCCCTCCGTTGGACCTGCAGCCATCGCCGGAAGTTTTAATTATTCCGACTGAAGCTAAATTCCCAGGTTTAATCCAAGTTATACAGTTAGTATCCCCGGAAATATTCAGATTCCTAAGTGATAACGTCCTTATATTGGTCGTAAAAAATGGAAAGGGAGAGAAGGATGAAAGGAGGTACGGATTCGACCCCTCAGGCTTCCTCCAGAGGCCGGCCAGCCTGTTGGAAGCAAAGGGGAAAATGCTTCTTTACTGAGAACCGGCGGCCTACATTCCTAAGTGTGAGTTACTACTGTCGTCCGACAAGAGTTTCTTTACTCCTTTTTGAATATGCTAGGTTATAGATAATTACTTTTTATAATATGGCATTTCCGGCTGTCAATCAAAAACAGCCCTTGGCTCTGTTAGAATCTGATGAGAGTTGGCATTTAATTAATTTATCTTCTATTATCAATGCGTTGCATTACCGCCTTGAGCAATATAGGCCAGGCGATGGTGGCGTCACAGAGCACCTCGGCAAAGCGGCCCCCCTCGGCCGGAGGGACAAATTTCCCCCAAGAAATACCTTCCTTATAGGTGCAGCCGCTCAAACCACCCCAGTGAGCCGGCTCCGGACAGATACGGACGCCGTAGTGGAAGCGGACAAAAGGCAGGGTAATATTGAGACGATTTTGCAGGATATCAAAAAAGGGGCCGACCTGCTGGGCCCAGTTACGCGGCACCCCTCCCCCAATAGTAAAGATACCCAGTTTCTTGGCGTGAAGAATCCGCTTCCCATAACTACCTAAGTCCTGAAAAGGATTAAAGTTGAGCTGTATGGAGGTTAAGGCCTCTTCAACGCTCTTGCCTTGCTTAATGGCCCGGCCGATCATCCAATTAGCTACATCCAGCCCCAATTCGGAATCGGTAAAGGCCGGCACATATACCGGCACCCCTTTCAGGTAGGCATTGCGCAGGATGCCGGACTGGTCAGTGTGTTCCGCCAGATGTTTACCCAATTCCGCACAGATGATTTCTGAGGAGAGGACCCGCTCTTTATCCATGCCCTCCAGGACCTGGGTAAAGACCCCTTCGGCGTAGTCGAGATTGGCTTCCATCTCCAGGGTGTCATAGACCCGGTTGTAGCCCAGACGATAGAGTTCTTCGTCCGAGCGGTTGGGGTCATGCTTATAGTGGACCTGCCCCACCGCCTCGATCAACCCATGGGCCATGAGGGCTCCGGTGGAAATGATGATCTGGAGCCAACCCCGGTCGATCATCTCGCAAATCAACAGACCCATCTTGGCCACGGTCATGGCCCCGGAAAAGGTGCTGACAATTAAACAATCCGGGTCGCTCACCATGGCATCCAACACCTCGGCCGCTTCTCCAAGATTGCGGCCCCCGAAGGCAGTGTGCCCCATCGCCGTCAACAAGTCATCAAAGCCCTCGATATTATTTAGATTCAGCGGCTCTAACGCCATCAATCCGTCCTGAGCGCCATCATGAAATTCATCTTTGTTGCGTCGCAAGTCTATTTCCTCCGGTCCTGATAGAGGTAACCCAAAAACTTGTACAGCAGCCGGGCGGCGAGAAACTCGCTGGTACGATGCCCGGGAATGGGGGCCAGTTCCACTACGTCCATACCAATCACCGGACCCCGCCGGGTAATGGTCTTGAAAATGGTCAGGACCTGATCATAACTCAGTCCGCCGGGTTCGGGAGTGCCGGTTCCCGGTAGAACGGCTGGATCTAAAGCATCGAGATCGAGGGATAGGTATACCGGGCCGGTAATGCGACCTAAATGGTCCAGCGCCAGCTGAAAATATTCCGCTTCTTTCAGGTTGCTGGCCTTGAGCAGGGTCAAACGGGGGGCCACCTTCATAAAATCATATTCCTCGGCGGAATAACTCCGCACCCCCATCAAGGTCACGGGACGCCCCAGTTCCCAGACCCGCCGCATCACGCAGGCATGAGACCAGGGACTGTTTTCATACTTATCCCGCAGATCGGCATGGGCATCGAGACAGACAATCGTCAGGTCGGGGTAGCGGGTTAAATAGGCCTCCACCAGAGCCCGGGTAATAGTATGCTCCCCTCCCAGGGTGAGCAGTGTCTTGCCGGCCGCCACCCATGGTTTAACCAGATTGCGGAGCTTCTCGACCATCTGGGCCGGACCGCCGGCCTCAGGACTGACCGCCGGGGCGGTGGCAATACTAATAGCCTGAGACGGGTCCCAGTCTTCCTCTTCATCCCATAATTCCACCTGCTGGCTGGCGGTTAACAAGGCTTCGGGGCCAAATCTCGTTCCAGCTCCAAAGGTGGTAGTAGCCTCATAAGGCACGGGTAGCACCACCACTTCGGCGCCCTTCAGATCCAAAGCATCAAGTCCTAAAAATGTAGTCATATATTAATGTTAACTCTCCATTTCCGCAGGAGCTGGGTGCTTCGGCTCCATATCTTTCAACCGGCGATAGAGAGTGGCCAGGCCAATTCCCAGAATCCGGGCGGCTACCTCTTTATCGCCGTTGGTTTTTTTCAGGGTTTCCAGGATAGCCACCCTTTCGATCTCTTCCATGGAAGCGCCGATGGGGATGACAATCCGGTCACTGCCGCCGGCATGGAGGCGGATTTCATCGGGAAGGTCTTCCACGCCCACCGTGGAGCCGGAACATAAGGCCACCGCCCTTTCCACGACATTTTCCAATTCCCGGACGTTACCCGGCCAGGAATAACTTTTCAGCATTTGGATGGCATAAGGGCTGAACCCCATGGGAGGGCGATTATTTTCCAGACAGAACTTGTCCAGGAAGTGCTGCGCCAGCAAGATGATATCTTCCACCCGCTCCCGTAAGGCCGGCACCTCCAAATGGATAACGTTGAGCCGATAAAACAGATCCTTCCGAAAGGCGCCGCTGGCGACCGCCTGTTCCAGATTCTGATTGGTGGCCGCCACCACCCGCACATCCACAGCCAGGGTGCGAGTTCCACCTACCCGGTCGAATTCGCCGTTTTGCAAAACCCGGAGCAATTTGACCTGGGTAGTCAGCGGCATTTCCGCCACCTCGTCTAAAAAGATGGTGCCGGTATCGGCCAGCTCAAAACGGCCTTTACGTTGTTGATGCGCTCCGGTAAAAGCGCCTTTCTCATGGCCGAAGAGTTCCGATTCAATCAGACTTTCCGTTAAGGCGCCGCAGTTCACCTTCACCAGGGGCTTATCCCGACGCGGACTGCCGGAGTGAATGGCTTCAGCGATGATTTCTTTGCCTACCCCGCTTTCCCCGGTCAATAAAACCGTGCTTCTGAGGGGGGCCACCTGGCTGACCTGATGGATAATCTTGAGAAAACTGGGACTGCGCCCGATTATCCGACTGCTGGCCAACCGGTCCTGTAAGGCTTGACGCAGGCGAAGATTTTCCTGCAACAATTGTTGTGTTTCCAAGGCCTTATTTACCACCTTGCGGATTTCCTGCATGCGAAAATCCTTGGTGATAAAATCATAGATGCCCAGCTTGAGGGCTGAAACAGCCTCATCGACGGTGGCTCGGGCCGAAATCATGATGGCAATGGTCCCGGGGCAAACTACCCGCATGGCCTCAAATAAATCGGTACCTTCCATATCGGGTAACTTTAGGTCGATGATGGCCAGGGCTACCGGCTGTCGGCGCACCTGTTCCAGGGCCTCGGACCCGGTGCCGGCCAATAAAACCTGATGGCCGATCTTTTTGAGACTTAACTCCAGGGCTGCCCTGGTATTGGCGTCATCGTCCACCACCAGAATGTCGCTCATGTTGTTGTTCCTATTATTTTGGGGAACTTTAATAATTTGCTTCGGATAAAAAAGAAACTTAGGCTATCTATTGATAGTTTCGGATTTCCAGTTTTAGATTTCGAGAATGAATGAACTAGACAACAATTTACTGGTTTATCCGGCATATATAGATTCACTAATGATTTCCTCGAAACTCGAGGCAGAAAACTCTAGACTATAGTTATCTTAAACGAATAAAATTTTCCAAACAACTACATTCAGAAAATAGTGAGGCGCGGGCCTCAAATGAATTAAGCCAAGCTTTTATATGAAAATACCGTTTTCAGTTTTCAGTAAAAAAATGGTAGCCCAGACCTTATATAGTGATTCTCGAAAGCTTTTGCTGATTCAGAAGAATTTGTATGTGGGGGAGGGGGCCTCGACCCCTTACCCCCTCCCTAAAAAATACCTCAATAAGAAAAAACTTTTGAGAACTGCTATAGCTAGGGCCTCTATTATCTGAATTTTGATCTTTCGTTGTGCCGTCATGGCATGATGGTTTATGTTGTTATAAACGTATTTTTGGTATGGTTGCCAAAATCTTAGTCAATTTCTTTATCATTACCCCAAGCCCCATCCGCCTCATCCAACAGAATTTTTTGCGGCTGCAAATCATGCAACTGCTGGGCCAGCGTCGGCCAACCTTCTCCAGTCAGCAGATGGGACCATCCTCCCAGATAGACGATTCGAAGTCCGGCAACAGTCAGGGAGCGCAGTCGCCGGGCCAGCAGCTTTTCTCTTTTTAACATTAACTTGTCTTGGCGCAGCCGGTCTATCAGGCCGCCAAAGTGTTCCGGCTCCGTCAGGGCCAGGCGGGCGCGGCGATATTCCAAAGTAATTTCCTTTCTAAAATCACCTTTTTTGGTCAAGAGGAGGTTGCGGAGATTTTCGAAAGTGAGCAATTCGCTGCTATAGCGCGCCAGGTGCCAACGGGAAAGCTCTCCTCCGTCGATGGGCTGCCAGGCGATCCCGGCGGCTTGGGCATACTCTTGGGCTGCCCTTACCTCAAAAGGCCAGGCCAGTTGCGCTTCCAGCCGTTTCAGAGCGGGATGGGAACGATCCTCTAGAGGAAGGGTGTCCAGGAATTGTTGCAACTGGCGCTGCCAACGTTGAGCATATCGTCGACGATAACGCATAGAAAACAGGCTGATTTCCACCGCGAGCAACTCAGGCTGCAAATGATGCAATAATTTCAAGACACGTTCATACCCCCAGGGGTCGCCATGCACCGCTCCCACTAAGATTAGATCAGGCATCCTTAGTCTTTTCTCAATAAGGCCGCATGGCACCAACTGATCTGGGGACTGCTGACGATATTCAAACCTTTGAACCTGGCTGCCTCGACAGTGGTAGTGAAGTCTTGGACTGAGACATGACCCTTGGGTTCCACTACCAAACAACAGGCACTTTTTCTTAAGGCTCCGGTAACATCGACAAAGAAGTTCGGAATGTCGGGAACCTCGTGCACCACCGCGAAGGCCAGGGCAAAGTCAATCTTACCGATGAAGTCATTAAGGCCGAGAGAAGGTGAATGGCATACTCGGGTAACAATTCTATCCGCCAGCTGGGCCTTTTGGGCTCGCCTGGCAAGAATGCGCAGCATTTTTTCTTGCACATCCACACAGACGACCTTGCCCTGGGGGCCGACCATCCTGGCCAGGGGGAGGGTGAAAAATCCCATGGCTGGACCAATATCCAGAACCATCGCCCCGCGGGCGACAAAGGGAGCCAGGATTTTATCAGGGTCGTGGATGAGACGCCGTAGTGGATTCACCAAAAAATAACCCACCCAATAGGGGCACATCGGTTTGGTCATATCTCTGATTCACCCCTTTCTCTAAATCCACTGTCCAGGCTGAATTGGGAAAAATCAATAATTATAAATATTATATGACAATCCGAGATAAAAAACAAAAGAAGAGTATAATAAAGACAAGAGTCGATATATTGCCGTTTCTTCACTTGCCTGCTAAAGATATTTTATAAAATCAGGCCAACCGGTTAAAAGATCGTATGCGATTGGAGTTCCAGTATAATCATGCCCAGGGCTGCTAATTAAATCTGCACCAATTATTAACTTCGTGAGACGACTATGAGCATTCGCATCTATATAATAATTTCTTATTTAACACTCATCCTTTTACTGACCGTCGGTATGGGGGCCATAGCCGACCGATTCCTGGGAGAATATTCCGGTCGCAGCCTTATTATGTCAGATGCGGCAGTAAAAAATGTTACTGCCGCCAATACCAAATTCTCGGAGCAGATTCTGTCCCAAGTAGGAGAATACGTCATCAAGGATAAAGCGGAAGATGTGGCTCGCGAGTTATCTCATATCTTGAGCGGTAGGCAAAAATATGACTATTCCCAGATGCGTCGGGATAAAAACTTAAGGAATATAGTTTTACAGAAAATTTATACCCCCCATGGCATCGCCGGCTATACAGATTTATATGACAATAAAGGAGAAATCATTTTCCATCCTGATAAAAGGGCCGAAGGGCAAAACCAGTTGCACTGGCGAGGCGGGTATCAGGAAGCGACAGACCTGCTCCAACGCTCTCTCCGGGAAGATGTCTCAGGTTACTTTACCTCTTTCGATGAAAATGAAAAGGATAGAAGGAGATATTCCGCCCGGATTCATGTTCCCGGAACCCCGTTCATTGTCAGTGCCGTAGTGAATATTGATGAGTTTTTTGGTCCCACTAAGGCGAAAATCGAGCAAGCTAATGGGGGCATCATGGCAGCAGCCAAGGAAGAAATTCGTCAATACTACAGCAATACTAAACGGCAGATAATTTTTGGGGGCTTGATAGCCGGAACGGTCTTGTCCTGTTTAGGAGTCTTAACCGGATTCTGGTTTGCCGGGATTATCTCCCGTCCCCTCTCCCGGCTCCGAAATGGAGTCACGAAGATGGGGGCTGGAGACTTGGCGGTGACGGTGCCGGAAACCGGTTCCAGCGAAATTAAAGAGTTAGCGCAGTCCTTTAACCAGTTAGGACGACAGCTTACGGATTATATTGCCAAACGCGATTTCATCCGCGACACCTTTGGCCGCTACGTCACCCAGGCGGTGGTCAATCAACTCATGGAATCCGCCGACGGCCTGAAACTGGGCGGCGAAAACCGGGAGCTTTCCATCCTGATGTCCGATCTTAGAGGCTTTACCGCCCTGACCAGCGACATGAATCCGGAAAGAGTGATCACATTTTTAAACCGCTATCTGAGCAAGATGATCGAGATTCTTCTGGAACACCGGGCGGTTATTGATGAAATAATCGGTGACGGCATCCTGGCCTTTTTCGGCGCTCCCGAACCCATGGAGGACCATCCTCACACGGCGGTGGCTTGCGCCTTGAAGATGCAGGCAGCCATGGTAGAGATCAATGCCTTAAACGAAACCGATGGGTTGCCTCATCTGGAGATGGGTATCGCCGTGAATACCGGCAATGCCGTGGTGGGCAACATCGGCTCAGAAAAACGCACCAAATACGGCGCAGTGGGGGCGCAGGTGAATTTCACCGGGCGGATGGAATCATTTTCCGTGGGCGGGCAGGTGCTCATTAGCCCCTCCACCTTTAAGCGGGTTAGTGATGTTGTCGAAGTCGACCACGGCTTCGAAGTGCAAATGAAAGGAGTTCCCGGGACTATAACCCTTTATGATATACAGGGCATGAGCGGCCCCTACCGGATTCGCCTGGTAAAAAACCGAGATTGTCTGACGCTGTTGCCGGAGCCGCTGGCAGCCCGACTCTATCGCATCAAAGATAAAATTGTTGCAGGCAAGACCCAGAGAGTATGGATTACCCATCTGTGCCCCAGCGAAGCCATTCTGATCTGTGATGGGGAATTAGCCCAGTGGGAAGACGTCCACCTCGACCTGCTGCATGAAAATGGGATGGAAATCCCAGGGAAAATCTTCGGCAAGATCATGGAACTTAAACCCGCCGGCGATCAGCGCCAACAAGCTAGTTTACGTTTTACCTATGTCGCCCCGGAAATCTATCAGATTATCCGGCAGGCGGTGCGCCCTTCAAGTATCGGCGTTTAGACTTTTGAAGGTGTCGGCCCTATCTCGTGGTTACTGATTGCAGGTTGTCAAGACCTCCGGGGCAATGTCCGCCAGGGATAATATTTTGTCAACTCCACCTTGCTTGATGGCTTCCTGGGGCATGCCGAAGACGACACAAGATTTTTCATCTTGGGCAATCGTCCGGGCTCCTGCTTCTTTCATCTCCAGCATACCCTTGGCGCCATCGTCTCCCATGCCGGTCATAATAATGCCCAGGGCATTTTTCCCGGCATAACGCGCCGCGGAGCGGAATAATACATCTACCGAGGGGCGATGCCGACAAACAAGGGGCCCGTCTTTGATCTCGACATAGTAACGAGCGCCACTGCGCTTCAACAGCATATGGTAATTACCGGGGGCAATCAGGGCGCGTCCGCGCAGGACCGTATCGTTATTTTCAGCCTCTTTGACCGACAGACGACAGAGTCCGTCTAATCGTCGGGCGAAGGCCGCGGTAAAATGCTCCGGCATATGCTGGACAATGACTATTCCGGGGGCATCAGGCGGAAATGCTTCCAGAAAATAACGCAAGGCTTCGGTCCCGCCCGTGGATGCTCCCACAACCACCACTTTTTCAGTGGTTTGAATCATCGCCCGGGTAGTGGCCTTGGGAATAATTACATCGGCGTTAAATTTCGGCCCTACCGGCTTGCGTTCGTCAATCCGCTTTACCTTGGCCATGGCTGCGGCCTTGACCGCCTCGCAAATAGTTGTCCTGGATTCCTCTAAAAATTTTTTAGTGCCGAGGCGAGGTTTCTGGATAATATCTACAGCCCCGTATTCCAACGCCTTCAGGGTGGTGTCGGACTTCTGTTCGGCTAAACTGGAGCACACCACCACGGGAAGAGGATGTTGACTCATGATTTTCTGCAGAAAGGTCAAGCCGTCCATCCGGGGCATCTCGATATCCAGAGTTATCACATCCGGAACATGGCGTCGGAGTTTTTCCACGGCAATAAAAGGATCTGAAGCGGTGTCCATCACCTCAATCTGCGGGTCGGAGGAGAGAATTTCAGCCAGCGTCTGTCGGACCAGGGCTGAATCATCAACGATGAGCACCTTGATTTTTTTACTCATTTGTCATATTACCCGAGAATTTTTTCTTTATTGGATGAGGTTATTTTCCCTGGTCAAGCCAACATGCCTTTTTTATCCGTTTCAACAAAATCTTACCGGTATGGGTATAGAAAAATATTTTACGTCCATATATTCCTCCCACATTGGAAGAGGTTATTTGTAGACCCCGGTCCTTAAAAATTTCCAGGGCTTTGTGGATATTTTGCTGTCCAATGGTGGCGGAGGATTGCTCCCTGAAGCTCTCGAGCATATCCGATCCTCCGAAGAGTTTGACCTGAAGCTGACTTGGTTTGAGGCCCCGAACGATAAAGTGGTCCAGCATCCAGGCAATCGAACTATCCACAAACTTGAATTTATCGTCTGACTCGTGGGAGCTGGGCAGCAGGGCATGGCAGATCGCGCCGAGACGCGGACGTCGATGAAAAAAAACCACCGAGACACAGGACCCCAAAGTAGTTGTCACTAGGGTAGGCTGGTCACTGATAAAAATCTCGGCCGGTTTGAGATAATGAACCGGCAGCTCTAACGCCAAGGAAGGCATCATAATTTTCGATAAATCGTCGGCGCGGCCTGGGTTAAGGATAAGTCGAAGCCGTGCAGGGTTTCAGAGTGTCCGATAAAAAAATAGCCCCCCCGAACTAGATGCCGGCAAAAACGGTTTAATACGGCCTCCTGGGTGGGCCGATCAAAGTAAATCATGACGTTGCGGCAGAAAATGATGGCTAAGGGATCACGGATGCCATAGTCATCATCCATAAAGTTAAGGCGATGAAACTTCACCTGCCGGCGCAATTCCGGAGCGATGCGGACCAGATCTTTTTTCTGATCTTTACTGCGTAATAGATATTTTTTCCTCAAGGGCAGAGGGACAGGTTCTACTTTTTCATGTTCATAGACGCCTTGCCGGGCCTTATCTAAAACTCGGGTGGAAATGTCCGTAGCCAGAATGGAGAAATTATAGTCCGGGTAGTCTTGGGCAAATTCGCTCAAAACCATGGCCAGGGTGTAAGGCTCTTCCCCGGTAGAACAGCCGGCACTCCAGACATTGAGTTTGCCTTTGATCCCCCAACCCTGGCCCTGAAGCAATTGCGGCAGGACCATGGTCGTGAGATAAGAAAAATGCTGTGGTTCTCTGAAGAAATCGGTCTTGTTGGTAGTAACCAGATCGACCATGTGAATATATTCGCTATCCAAACCCTGGGGACTCAGGACAAAATTGCAGTATTGTTCGAAATCGTCCAAACCGAGGGAACGCAATCGCTTCCGCAACCGTCCTTCCAGCATGGTTTTTTTGGCAAACGGCATTTTGATGCCGCAAAGCTTGCTGATAAGTTCGCTCAAGCGTCTAAAGTCGCTTTCACGCATGACTTTAGTATAGAGATTGTCAGAAGGATTATCCAGGTTTCTTGGGTTCATTTAGAAGTTTGGTTTCCTATAAATCCGCGGCGCCACCTGGGCCAAAGGCACCGGCAATCCTCCCAGCGGCAGTTGATGGCCGAAAAACAGGTAGCCCCCCGGACTTAAATAACGATAAAATTTTGTGACTATATGCATAATTATTGCCGAGTCCATGTTACTGGGAACTTCGGGGCAATAGATTATATCCAGGGGCTCCCTGAATTTGAGATCTTCTTTGAACAAATCGCCGGTGCGGAACTTTACCATCTCTTGAAGTTCCGGGGCGATGCGTACCAGTTGTCTGGATTTATCTTTACTTTTTAAGAGGTATTTTTTCCTCAAGGCGAGGGGTACCGGTTTGATGGTATTTTCGTCATAAACGCCGCGCCGGGCGATATCAATTATCTGGGGCGAGACATCCGTGGCCATGATGGTAAAATCAAACCCCAGCCCGGGATATCGGGTGGCAAACTCACTTAAGACCATAGCCAGGGTATACGGCCCCTCGCCCCTGAAACACTTGGGGCTCCAAACCATCAGGGTTTTCCACAGACCATACCCATAGGACCTGACGAGCTCCGGCAAGGCCTCATTGACCAGATATTCTAAGTAATGCTGATTTTGGAAAAAATCGGCCATCGAGTCTCTTTCAACAGGGCGAGAATTTTGGACTTCTGGCGAAATCTTCCCTCCTAATATCTCTCAAATTCTGCATCTTCAGCATCTGCGGAGTGTTTTCCCAGATCTAGGGCAATACCTTTGATTTTACCCAATTCTTCCATCTTGCCGGCAGGATAGTCAATGGACTTGTCCGGGCCTATTCCTGCCATCTTTTTATGCTTTCTAGAAGCCACCTTCTCCAAGCCAGCCCTTAGCATTCCTCGGGGGGGGACATTCCTATCGGCACTACGTTGAGCAAACGTGCTCCCCCCGCCAGCGGCAATCCTGAAAAACCCGATGGTTTGTTGAAGCTGTTCCGCCTGGCCCAACAGCTCTTCCGAGGTTGAAGCCATTTCCTCGGAGGCCGCGGCATTCTGCTGGATAACCTGGTCTAATTGCTGGATAGCCATGTTAATCTGATTCGCCCCCGATCTCTGTTCATTGCTGGCGGCGTTGATCTCTTGGACCAGATCGGCGGTTTTTTGGATATCAGGAACGATTCTGGCCAACATTTCGCCTGCTTTCTCAGCTACTTCCACGCTGGAGCCGGACAGTTTATTAATCTCTCCGGCGGCCGTCTGGCTACGTTCGGCCAGCTTGCGCACCTCGGAAGCCACGACCGCAAAGCCTTTGCCATGTTCCCCGGCCCGAGCCGCTTCGATGGCGGCATTCAAGGCCAGCAGATTGGTCTGGCGAGCGATCTCTTCAATAATGGAAATCTTGCCGGCAATTTCCTTCATGGCTGACACGGTTTCGGCTACTGCCTTACCGCCTCCTCTAGCATCTTCGGCGGCTTTAAGGGCGATCTTCTCGGTCTGCTGAGCATTGTCGGAGTTTTGTTTGATATTGGCGGCCATCTGTTCCATCGAGGCAGAAACCTCTTCCACCGAAGCTGATTGCTCCGTGGCCCCCTGGGAAAGCTGCTGGGAACTGGAACTCATCTCCTGGCTGCCGCTGATAACCTGGTTAGCGGCGGTTTGAATATTTGCCACTACTTCAGAAAGTCCGCTAACCATTTGGGCCATGGACTGCATCAGCTTATCCTGGGCGGATCGTTCCTCAACTTTAACCGTCAAATTCCCGGTAGCCAGTTCCGCGGCCACCAGGGTTATGCCACTCATGGCCTCGATGAGCACATTGAGATTGTTTTTTATTTCATTAAAATCGCCCTGGTATGCATCATTAATTTGGGGGGGGATATCGCCTTTACTGATACGCTCAACATACTCCGCCGCCACATTTAACGGCCCGATGATCGCATCCAAAGCGTTGTTGACGCCTTCGATGATCTTGCCGTAATCACCGCCATGTTTGTCAGCATCGGCCCGGGTAGCCAACTTGCCGGCCACGGCAGCTTGAGCCAGACGATGGGCGTCCTGGACGAGGTCTTTAATGGCTTGGACAGTACCAGTCAAGCCATCATTAATTTTCTTGAAATTTTCTCCCACAGCTTGGGTATCTTCGTCAGTAACTGCCGTCGTAGCATCGATATTGAGATCACCCAGAGCCACCTTACCGAGATTGACTATCAGTTTATCCACTTCCGCCGTCTGGTATTCGGCTTGCTTCCGGGCTAAATGGGCAGCCTGCTTGATAGCCGTCAGATCCGTGATGATCTCTATGGCCCCAATAATCTTGCCCTCCATGTCTCTTAAGGGGACGCCGGTATAGGCAATATCATAATTGTGGCCTTGGGGGTGGGCATCTGTCTCCGCGGTAGTTTCCTGGCCTCTTTGCATGCACTGACCCGTAGCGCATCTATCGGTGCGGCAATGGGCCGTTTTGAAATGATCATAACATTTGGTGCCGACCAGAGCCTGGGGAGAAAGACCGGTGAGACTGGCCCCAACCTTATTGATATATCTAACTGTGAATTCGCGGTCGACGATCAAGGCCGGGACCGGCATGGAATCCAGATGACCCACAATAGAATCTATGGCACGGTTCACTCCCTCGATAATCTTGCGATATTCACCTTGATGCCGGCCGGCATCCGCTCGCGTCCCCAACCTGCCATCCACTGCGGCCCCGGCCAACATATTGGCATCGGCCACCAGGGCATTAATGTTGTCGATACAGTTGTTTAGATTGTTCTTGATTTCGTTAAAGTCGCCCTTATAATCATCGGTGATTTTGGGGGGGATATCACCTTTGCTGATCCGATCCACGTACTCGGCATTAACATTAATCGGGCCCACAAAAGCATCAATCAGCCGGTTGAGACCCTGTACCAGTTCACGCCAGGATCCTTGAAATTTCTCTGCTTTCCCGCGTAGGTCCAGTTTACCGTCCTGGGTAGCCTGAATCAGATGGTTGGTTTCCTGGAGCAATTCTTTAATATTATCAACCATATTTATAAAGGCCCGGCAGAGCATGCCGATTTCATCTTGGGCAGTCGCCTGAATATTTACATTAATATCCCCCATCGCCAGTTGATTGGCGGCAGCCACCAACCTTTTGATGGGGCGGCTAATGGAGAGGCTCAAGAAAACACCCAGACTCAAGGCCAACAAGGTGCCGATTATCATCCCTGCCAGAGCGAGATTCTTAGCCTGATCGGCTTGGGATTCCGCCCTTTGCTGGGCCTCCCTCACCTGTTGCGCCACCTTGGGCCTGATTTCCCCCAGGAGCTTTTGGACATTCTTTAAATTCGCCCGAGTGACGTTTTTGTAATATTCAAAGGCCTCGGGACGATGTTCTTTACCTTTTTTCAGGATTTTTTCTAATTCTTGGGCGGAATTGTGTAATTTTTTATGCGGTTCCTCTATCTGCTCCAGAAGGGGTTTAATCTCTGGGATGGTATTTTCCGCCTTGCCTTTTTCGGAACTATAATACCACTTGCCAAAACCGCATTTGTGCTCATCCATTTCAACACCCAGGTCGGTGATGGTCTCATCTCTCTGGAATTCACCGATCTTGCCGGCCCAATTGAGGTGGTCAATCTCTCTTTGCAATAACTCCTTGGTAATGTCCTCGAAAAAAATCAGTTTTTGGGTAGTGTCAAGAGAGTTGGATATCCCTCTGTAGCCGACCCAACCGACAATCAAGGTAACGAGGCCCACGATCATGAACCCCGAGATCAACTTGGTCATTAGACTCATCTTTTTTAACATGGTTGACATATCCTTATTATTTTTTCTTCTTAACGGGCAAAAGCCACTTCTGGAGATCTCTCTTCTCCGCCGATCTGCTGAGCCATAGCCAATTCATCGGCAGAGAAAACCTTATCAATGTCCAGGATGATGACAAACTGATCGTCACGTTTTCCCATCCCCTTGATAAACTTAGTATTCAGCCTGGTCCCGATGCGGGGCGGGGGTTCGATCTGCTCAGGGTCCAATTCCATGACCTCCTGCACCGAATCCACCAGAGCGCCCAGGACGGTAGTTTCACTATCCAGTTCAATCTCGACAATGATGATACAAGTGTTCACCGTGGTTTCGGTTTTGCTCAAACCAAATTTCAGCCGCATATCCACCACCGGCACCACACTGCCGCGCAGGTTGATCACCCCCAGCATAAAATCAGGGGTCTGCGGTACTTTCGTTATCCGGGTGAAATCCAGCACCTCTCGCACCTTGGAGATATCCAAAGAAAAAATCTCCTCTTCGAGCTTGAAGGTCAGGTACTGAGCGGTTTCGGTAATTGATGGCACACTCATTTTGCTTCTCTCCTAATATCTTTCAAATTCTGCATCTTCAGCATCTCCGGAGTGTTTTCCCAGATACAAGGCAATGCCTTTGATGCTACCCGATTTTTCCACCTTGCCGGCAAGATAGTCACTAGCCTGCCCGGGCCTATTCCTGCCACCTTTTTCGGCTTTTTAGAAGCCACCTTCCCCAAGCCAGCCCTTAGCAACCCTTTGGCGGAGACACTCCTATCGGCGCTACGTTTAAAAAAGATGCTCCCCCCGCCATCGGCAATCCTGAAGAAGCCGATGGTATTCTCTAGCTGTTCCGCCTGGCCCAACAGCTGGGGATTATGATTTTGTACCAAATTTAATTTCATTACTCCCTAGTTCGAAATGGACAGGCTCTTCTGGACAGTATGCAAAGTAGACTTGATCATGGCTGCGGCATTTTGGATAACTCCGTCGTGCCCGGTATAAACGGTGTTGATGTCCAGCCTGACCAGTCTTTCCAGAGCGCTGACAAAGACCTGGGGATAGGATCCCCCCGGACTCATAATTCTTAAGGGGGTGTCGCCGGAGAAGAGCACCCCTCCCTCCCGGCAATAAAGGCAGATGGAATCGTGGGAATGCAGGGGGATATGGATGACTTCCAACTCCCGGTCTCCGGCGCGCAGGACCTGCCCGTCCCGTAGCTTTTCTATCCCGTCATTGCCGTTAGTATGGTTAAAGGCGAATACCCGGGGATTATATCTAGCCTGGATGTCCGGCAACCCTCCGGCATGATCGAAGTGGCCGTGAGTCAGGATTACCTGTTCCACCGGCGTTTTCCCCACCCCGGTGTTGATCTTGTCGATCTCTTCCAGAATGGAGCCGTTAGTCCCCACATCGACCAGGGTGTTAAGATCCGCCAACCGCTTCCAATCGCCCAGGATAAGATAGGCGTAACAGGAATAGATGCGGGTATCAGTCAAAGGGATCACTTGCATTAAGTTTAATTAACCTTGCGGAATAATTGGGCGTCGCCAACTACCCGTTCAAAGAGGTGAGACAGTTCCGGGGGTAGTTTTTGGGTCTGTTCGGTGGCGAAAAAACCGCCGGGGGCCAGGGCTTGATGAAACATCCGGATGACTTGAAGGCGTTCAGCCGGTTGAAAGTGGAGAAGAACGTTCTTGCATATGATCAGGCTAAAACCGTCCCCAATGGCCTTGGAAGAGAGCAGGTTATGCCGACGAAATTGCACTCTATTTTTAATGAGATCGATAAGCTGGAAATGGCCTAATTGATCCATCGGTTGGAAATATTTCTCTAACATCCCCGAGGGCATTCTGGACAGTTCATCGGTCTGATAGATGCCGGCGGCGATAATTTCCCCAAAGTTATTGGATTCATCGATATCAGACGCCTCAATGTGCAGATTCTGAAAGGCAAATTTTCCCATGCCTTCAGCAAAGAACATGGCCAGGGTATAAGGCTCCGGTCCCATGGCGCAACCCGCATCCCAGATACGGATGCGACTGCGTCCCATGACCTCGGGCACGACATGTTTGACGACGAGTTCCAGAGTATGCGAGTCTCTAAAAAAATATGTGAAGGCCATTTTTTTAAGTTACCAGTTGCAAGTTGTCAGTTGTCAGTGAGGAGTAAGTTTGCTGCTTAATTTAGCAGCATTGCCCCTAACCCATGATTACTGTTCGTTGTTCACCGCCGCTTCTTCTTGAACCATTTGAGAAACATCGAGAATTAAGGCTACGGTGCCATCGCCTAATATGGTTGCTCCCGATATGCCATCCACCAGGTGGAAAACCCGTCCCAGGGATTTTATGACCGTTTGCTGTTCCCCAATAACATGATCCACCACAAACCCCACCCGATTGCCGTTGATCTCGGCAATGACAATCTGCTCAATTGACGGAGACTCTTCCTCTATCCTAAATTTCTCCCGGAGATTGATATACGGCACTATCTCACCCCGGACATTAGCGATACTATGGCCATGGGCTCGGGCGATATCCTCCCGGGTCAGTTCCACACATTCCGTCACCACGGAAAGGGGTAAGACAAAATAGTCCTGGGCAATGGTTACCAGCAGCCCCTCAATGATTGCCAGCGTCAGCGGCAGCTTAATAGTTATGATGGTCCCCAGCCCTTTTTGGCTGCTAATCTCAATGGTCCCCCGCAACCCGTCCAGGGCTTTTTTCACGACGTCCATACCCACACCCCGCCCCGAAACACTGGTGACTTTATGGGCCGTAGAAAATCCGGGAGCCATAATGAAGCCAAAAAGATCCTTGTCGGCAATTTCGGCATCCGCGGCCAGCCAACCATTTTGTACTGCTTTAGCGCGGATAGCCTCCTTATCCAGTCCGGCCCCATCGTCCTTGATCTGGATGATGACGTGGGCCCCGGAATGAGTCGCCGAGAGATTGACCTTCCCTTTTCTGGGCTTGCCGAATTTTAGCCGGACATCCGGCGGTTCAATGCCATGATCAATACTGTTTCTGAGCAGATGTACCAGGGGGTCGTTGAGCCGCTCCAGGACGGTTTTATCCAGTTCCGTTTCAGCTCCTTCGGTAGTCAGATCAATTTCCCGGCCCAGCTCAGCCGAAAGATCTCTGACCAACCGCTGAAATTTGCTGAAAATAGTGCCGATGGGCAACATCCGGATGTTTAAGACATTGTCGCGCAACTCCCCGGTCAGCCGTTCCACTTCTTCCGCAATGGAGACTAGTGGGGCTTCCTTAAAGGTTGCTGCTGTTTGGCTCAGGCGAGCCTGAACGGTCACCAGTTCGCCTACCAGGTCCACCAGTTTATCGAGTTTGGCGGAGGGCACGCGTATACTCGAAGATACCTCGGTTTCCTGTCTTTTCCGGCGAATTCCCCGAACGTGCTGCTGTTCTACCAGGGCTGATTCAACCTGATCGCTGTTTACCAGACCAGCTTCGATGAGAGTCTCACCGATTAATTTTTTTTGACCCAAACACTGATTTAGACCATCATGGTTTAATTCCCCACGTTCGATGAGGATTTCACCCAGCTTTTTATAATCCTCATCATCAGAATTAAGGCCATTATCAATGACTTGAATATCAAGCTGACAATCATCGGCCACGAAGATAAATACATCCTGAATGGCATCCAGGCCGCGAGATGTGGTCAGAAATATATCCCAGGAAGTATAGCAGAGTTCAGGAGTTATCTCCGACAACAGGGGAATGGCCTCCAGGTGGGCGACAACCTTACATGCACCCAACTGATGCAGCTCTTTGAGCAGGTTGCCGGGATTGGTCCCGCTCAGGAAGATCTCCGGCGGCGGGCGAAAGCGTAACATATAGGTGACTAGCGCCTCTTCAGGGGAGGGTAGCTCGGTATCACCGGAGCTGGGCGGTTTTTGATCGGCTGCGCTGGGTGGAGCCGGCAATAGTTGGCGAAATTGGGCAATAATCCCTTCCCTCTTGTCAACCTCTGACTGATCGTTCCCATCCAGCAAGGCCCGAATTTCATCCCGGGCTGTCAGGCTCAGGTCCACCAGTTCCTTGGTGACGGCAATTTTGCCGTTCCGAACCAGGTCAAAGACAGTTTCGATTTCATGGGTGAAAGAGGCAATATCGTCGAAGCCAAACATGGCCCCGGAGCCCTTGATGGTATGCATGGCGCGAAAAACCCGACCGATCAGTTCGTCATCCTGCGGGGTTTGCTCTAACGCCAGCAGGGATTCTTCCAGCTCAGCGAGAAGCTCATAGGCCTCTTCTTTAAAAGCCTCTTGATGTTTATCCTTCATCCCAGGACCTTTTTGATTACGGCAATTAATTGTTCCGGTTTAAAGGGTTTGACAATCCAACCCGTGGCCCCGGCTGCTTTGCCTTCCTGCTTTTTCTCGCCTTGGGATTCGGTGGTCAGCATGACGATGGGGATAAATTTATACTTGGGATTGGCCCTAAGCTGTTGTATCAAACCGATCCCATCCAGATTGGGCATATTGAGATCGGTGATCACCATGTGTATGGGGGACCCATTGAGTTTCGACAGTGCGTCCTGACCGTCTATAGCGGGTATGACTTCATATCCTGCTTCCTGGAGAGTGAAGGTGACCATCTGACGTACGCTGGCGGAGTCATCCACTGTCATGATTACTTTACCCATTACTACTAACCCTCCTTCCAAATACAATGATGAGTGAAATCGAGGTTACAGCCTTGCTCCCGGACAAAGCCGACCTCTTTTATTGCCGACCTCAGCGCCTCAGGCCGATCTTTATCTAGCCAAAAACTTTTATTAGCTTTGAGGGCAGTCCGGTGAGCGGAACAAAGAAGCTGTAAAAACGAAACATCTACTTCGGTCACCTCTGTAAAACTTAGAAACAACCGCTCTGTCCGTTCCAATGTGTCTCTTAACATCTTCCTGAGCTCTTCCGCCCGCTCTATAGTAAGTTCCCCGGAAAGCTTAATGATTTCATGGTCCTTTAATTCTGCTATCTCGGGATGCATAGATTTACCTCTTGGTGTGAAAATACAGTTTGCAGTTTTCGGTTTTCAGTTTTCAGTGTTAAAGTAAGAGCATTTTCATTTTTCGTTGTGCCGTTATGGCATAATGGCTGGTAAAAAGGTGCAGATTGATTAAAAAAGCTCAACGTTGTCTCCTAAATCTTCCTCGTCCTGTCGCCCCTCTTCCGAGTTCGGCTTATCCCCCAGGTAAGTTATGGCGGGAGTTGATTCAGCAGCCGGCGGCAGACCAGGAGCGGTAACAGCTTCATGCACCTGGCGTTCGTCGTGCATGGTATATTTCGCCATCAGGGTTTCCAACTGCATATCATCGACATCATCTAACTGATTGACGGTGTGAAATTGCTCCTGCAACTGCGCTTCCAGGTCTTGTAATACCGTCAGCCCCAGGCTGATCACCTCTTCAGCCTGAACGTGAACAGTTATTGCCTGGCCAGTCTGCTGAATATCTTCTGACAGGCTCTGCGACTTTTGGCTTATCTGGTTTATTAAGGAGAGGACGTCTGCATTAAGATGCTGCAGGGAATTTAGGATGTCTCCAATGTCGGTCAGCAATAAAGCCACCTCTCCATCAGCCCGATCATGGTCATTCTCTTTATTAACAGATAATTCCTGGGCGGCAGCAGTGATGGATTGAAGATTCCCGGTTACGGTGATCATATGTTGCCTGGTTTCCATTGCCAGGCGTTGGATAGCCTCAGCAATCACCCCCAAAGAAACTCCCGCCTGTCCCAAATGCGCTGCCTTAATACAGGAATTCAGGGCAAGTCGCTCTATAGCAATTTCAATTCGTTCTATATCCTTGAGAAATAAGGCCATATCCCTAATGGCCGGAGCCACTGCCTCCATTAAGAGGGACAGGTCACGGCTGGCCAGGCCATATTGTTCCAAGGCTGAACTAGATACGGCCAGATGTCCTTTGATTTCCCCTAAGCAGGTGTGTTCCTCCTGGGAAGCATCCCCGGCAAGCTCCTGGGCGCTTTTAGATATATCAATAATATCCTTAGAGATACCGGTAAGGTTTTCAACGATATTGATAACCGCAGAGGTGAATTTGTCTCTCGCCGCCACCAGTTGAGCCTCTTGAATTTTACAGATACGATTGGCCATTTTAATGGGGGTGAGTCCCTGGCCTTTTTTAAAAGGCTCTTGCTCTAATAAAGTGCCTGCACCTTCTAAAGATTGCTGCACATGCTCAATCTGTTGCCGGGTTATGTCATGAAACTGTAAGGAGGTGATAATTTGGGAAATTTTTTGAGAAATATCCTTAAAATTATCCGAGATGTTATGGGCTGCGACTGAAGAATGGCTATGTTTGTCAGTGAGAGATTGGAGACTGGTCATGGTATTGTCAATAATCGTTTGCACCTGGCCCCGTTGTTGGGCGGCGAGGGCTAAGACTTTGCTTAAACTCTCCTGGATTAGGGAATATAATGCCTGCGATTGATTAACTATATTGACTGATTTTGTCTCAATATCTTTAGCTAACTGATTTACTTCGTCAGCCAGAGTAGAGAAATCCGCCCCCATATCACCTAGATGCGCACTCTCCACCCGTGTAAAAATACCAAGTATGGACAGGGTCTTGACTATTTTCATGAAACCAGCTACAGAATCTTTAATACCGGAGAGGACGTGGAGCACATCCTGCAGAACATCCGTCCCCCGCTCGCATTCCTTTTTAAGATGTTCTATACGGTTAAAAATTAGGTGTAATTTTTCAATGGATTGATTAATATCTGTCCCGGCCATCAGTTGGGCTACTGACGAAGACTCCTGAGAAATCTCTCGAGCCCGGAGAGAAAAGTCTTGGAGATTTTCTCCCATGGTCAAAAATTCGCCTTCGGTGCCTTTAGTTAAAACCTCTAGCTCTTTCCCCAGCGATTGAAAACGGCCCCCCCAGGCGCGGTCTGGGCGACGAAACTTAGTCCACCTAAGAAGCGAAGCCCACTTGCTCCTAATAAAAGTAGTTATCGACATGGAAGTCTTCCTATAACTTAAAGACAGCTTTCAGTTTCCCGTTTTTAGTTTTTAGTTTTGTAATAAGAACTTTTTGATCGACCCTAAAATTATTTTTATCTCGGATGAAATCCCGGCAGAATGCGTAACACAAAATCCCTCAAGTCTTCGCTCTTGGTCTGCCCTAAGAGACGCCCTTTTTCTTGGCCAGCCAGCAAGATTAAAAATGTCGGAGTCCCAAAAATTCTGAATTTTTGCATAAAGGCCTTAATCAGGGGCACATCCAACAGGAAGATCTCCAGTTGGTCACCGAAGGTTTGGGAGATATGTTGCAGTGCTTCAACCTGTTCCTTATATTCAAAATTATTATGTAAACATCCCACTAATACCGGTTTTGGGGCCTCTGACCCCACGGCCTCAAAGTCGGTCAGGGCATTTATTGAGGTCAGCAGCTTTATGCCATTACACTGATTTTTAATTTTCATAATTTTCCAGGCACAGACTTGATGGCCTCGCAAAAAATCTCCATTTCCCCCCAACCCTTTGACGAGACAGGGCGGGGAAGGAAAAAAAGGAAAACAGCCTTGTGACGAATTAATCAGGGAGATGAGATGTTATCCTCTGCTTATCCAAGAAATATGCCAGGAGCAAACAGAAAAATCAGTTGAATATTTCTATTGAATTTTAGCAGGTTATTTTAGATGTGCCGAAAAAGGAAATTCATTTAATTGGCGGATTATGTGACATGGCACACTATCCGGTTGGCACGGTTTTGTGTCATGTCACACTTTCTCCGGGGGAGAGATAATATTATGTTCGGTAATTTTTCGATAGATCGTCCGCCGGGAGATCCCCAACAAACGAGCGGCCCTAACCTTGTTCCAACCGGTTTGGGTGAGGGCGTCAATAATTTTTTGGCATTCGGAACCGGCCCTTGGTGCCGATTGGGCAACCCGGGTGGAATAATAATCTTTCAGATCCTGGGAAAGATGATCCGAGGTAATGGTTCCGCCCTTACACAGCACAAAGGCATGTTCTAAGGCATGCTGCAATTCCCTGATATTCCCCGGCCAGGGGTAATTCATGAACAGCTTTTCCACCTCAGTAGATAATCCATCAATATCTTTTTTAAAAGTCCTATTAAACTGCTGGAGGAAGTGTTTCACCAGCAAAGGGATATCTGCCAATCTTTCCCTTAAGGGCGGCAGATTTATTTCCACCACTTTGAGCCGATAATAAAAGTCCGGCCGGAACTCCCCCCGAGTCACCTTGTCGGCCAGATCACTGTTGGTTGCCGCGATTACCCGAACATCCACCTTATGAGAAGTGGAATCGCCGACCTGCTCTAATACCTTTTCCTGTAAAACTCGGAGCAGTTTTAATTGCACCAACGGGGAAACATCGCCGATCTCGTCCAGGAAAATAGTGCCTTCATGGGCGGCCTGAAAACGCCCCACTTTATTTTTAACGGCGCCGGTAAAAGCGCCTTTAACATGTCCAAACAATTCACTTTCCAACAAATTTTCCGACAGAGCGGCGCAGTTTACCTTGATCAGGGGTTTGGCGGCGCGGATGCCGCTATAATGCAAGGCATTGGCGATCAACTCTTTGCCGGTACCGCTTTCTCCCTTGATTAAGACAGTGGTGTCAGTATCGGCCAGGTCTTCCAAGAGATTAAAGATTTCCTGCATTTGGCTACTTTTGCCGATAATCTGGTGGAATTGATAACGTTCGCTTAATTCCCGCTCCATATCGATAATTCGGGTTATATCTCTGATGATCAGGACCGCGCCGATAGATCTGTCATCCTGGCATTGTAGCGGCGAACTAGTAATAAGCACTACCTGCCCTGGCCGTTTTTGGTGGCGACATTCCACCCTATAACCGGAAATAGTACTGCGGTCTTGTAAAGTATGTTCGATAACTTCATAACAGGATTTGTCGCATTGGCCTGGGGCATCGCTAAATTTTTGGCCGATGAGTTCTTGGGGATGCCAACCGCAGATACCTTGCGTGGCCTGGTTGGCCTCTAAGACGTTCATAGCGTTATCCACGGTGATCAGGGCATCTTGGACGCTCCGGAATATCGCCTCGAGATTGCCGCGGTATCTTTCTTTCTCCATTGCTATCTGGGCTTTTTCATCCAGCAAGGCCTTGTGCCGCAAGGCCTTATGGGTGGTCTGGAGCATGGTCTCCAGATGAATCGGCTTAGACAGATAATCATACGCGCCCAAACGAACGGCCGCGGCGGCGGACTCGATGTTTGGTTCCCCGGTCATCATGATGACCGGGCACCGTAACCCCCTATGCTTCACCTCGCGCAAGACATCTATCCCCGTGTGCTCTCCCAAAACAATATCGACAAACAATAAATCAAAGTCTCGGTGGGAAATGGCCTCCAAGGCGGTGGCATAATCCAGGGTCGTTTCCACCTCAAAACCATTCTCAGAGAGAAAGGTTTTAAAAAGCAATCCGATCTGCTCTTCGTCATCTATGATCAAAATGCGGGCCATCTTATCCATGTTGCCGACTTCATCTTTATGTCTAAAATTAACTAATTATTTTGTTATCGGCAGATGGCCTCATATTCTTAAACTGATGGATTCGAAAAAAAGTCATTTGCATCCCTCTCCCTCGTCTAACTGTCCTTTCTCCTCCGGCTGCCCCCGGACGGTAAAGGCGAAAGATTGACAATCCAGGTAATTCCAGTTATCCTGAAAATAAGATAACTTAAAATATATTTCTTTTTTATAAAATTTTATTGGCCTTGAGAAGATCATGACTGAATGCCCCTACTGCCAGACGTCTTCAGAGAGTACCGATCTATTTTGCCGGTCTTGCGGCGCCAGCCGTATCTTACCGGAATATGATCGGGCTTTTTGTCCTCATTGTGGAATCAGGGTCAGTACCAGGCAACAGCTTTGCCATGAATGTAAATGGCCTTTGAATCATGAGGGTGAAGAGAATAATTCCCCCTACGAGACGCGTCCGGTTAGCCCAGCCTCCAAGCGAAAGTTCTGGATGATTGGCGTTGTTTTGGGGACAGGGCTTATCGCCTTGGTGGGGGCCTGGTTGTTCTTCTTGCGGACCACACCTCCACAACCTTCGGGAGCCGAAGCACCGTCAGCAATAGTCAGGGAAAAAGACCAGGAAAAACCTGCTAAATCTCCGAGCCAGTCAATTATAACACTCCCCTCTCCCAGCCCGCTACCGCAGGTGCCCGAGCCGGATAAATCCGAGCCTCCCTCCCATGATGAGGCTTTAGCAAAACAACTGGCCACGGTACTACAAAATTTACAGGAAGCCCAAATGAAAAAGGATATCTTTCAATATATGAAATCATATTCCAATTCATTTCCCGAGTTAGAGCAAAAACGAGAAAAGACTTTAAAGATTTGGAGACTGTACGATTATGGCAATTTAAAATTTGAACTGGGAGAGGTCAAGAGCTTGGATACGGACAATGCAGTCGCCCAAGTGAAGTGGAATATCGAAAGCCATAGTCAGCAAACCCAGAAAATCGAAACTTCTATGCAGACCTACACGGTGTGGTTCATCAAAGACCCGGAAGGCTGGCGGATTAAGAGGGTGGAACAGTTAACAAGTAATTAGATTGAGAAATAGCGGAGTTTAAGTGTACCGAAAAACTTTGAGCGGTTTATTGTTGGCAGTTCTAATCATAATCCTCCAGAGCGCTTGTGCAGGCCCTAAGGCGTCGCTTACTCCTGAATTAAATTATATAATTTCAGTGATTACCTATCTGAGAGAATGCCCGGAATACGACTGTAAAGCGGTATCCGAGCTTTATAAAGGCGACCGGGTAGAGCTTTTAGAAAAAAGAGAAAACGGATGGGGCAAGGCGCGCTCGGAGCGGACCGGCCATGTCGGCTGGTTGCAGACTACCATATTAAACCGCGAACCTGTCTCAGTGGTAGTTTTTTATGTTACCCCGGAAACTATCCCCCTGCGGGAAGGTCCAGGCCAGGACTACCCCTCCCGGAAACTGCTTTATCGAGGAGAGAAAATTCAAAAAATTGATGAGAATGATCAGGGATGGTGGAGGGTTTTAACGGAAAAAGACAAGAATATCGGCTGGATTCCGGCTGATTTAGTATCCGAGCGATTTGTACCGCCGGTTACCGTATCCACTGCCAAATCAGCCCAGAAAACCTATTATTATGTGGCCTCCCCAAGTTTAAATCTACAGTCTTTACCTCTAAGCAGTTCTAAAGTGGTGAAGGTATTGCAGTCCCAGGATAAGGTAGAGAAACTGTCTCAATCCAACTCAGAGTGGTATAAAGTGCGCCATCTGACCAGCGGCGCCGAAGGTTGGGTAATAGCCCGTTACCTGAAGGATTCCCCAGTCTTGACTAAACCACTAACTGTACCCCAAAAGAAAAAGTCGAAAAAAAAGACTGCCTACCCTAAACCCAAGGGATCAACCCGACCAGAGCCAGAGAAAATTACCCCTGAGGTTATGTGAGCTGTATGGCCAACTGATAGCTTTCTCCTTTACCTTCTTTACCTTTAGCAGGCAAACGAGCGGGAAATAGCAATTAAGAAATTAGAGAACTTTAGATAAAGCTGGGCGAGCGGCTTTAAACTTTAATGCGGCTGGCCAAGCAGGCCCGACAGGTTCCGGAGCGGAAGCGAGCCGCATCGGATAGGGAGAGAACCCCTACCAATGCCTGGGGATGGTCTTTATAGACAAACATGCGGTGGATATCGGAAAAGATCATCTTCTTAATGGCCCGGGGCAGAATCTCTTGCTGATCACAGGCCTGGACCGGAGAAACCATAATGGTTTTGGCTGCAGCCGTGGTGGGCAGGCCATGGATGTAAGCCAGGATGAGATCTGTTTTGGAAATCACCCCGACCGGGAGTTCATGGCTATCCCGGATGAGAATGGCCGCGATCCAGCTAGCCGCCAAACCCTCCATCACCTGCAGGAGACTGTCCTCGGCTGAGGCTGCTTGGACCGACGGGGTCATAACCTCCCGGACCCGATAGTGATCGTGCAGGTCAATAGCTTTCTGTTTACTTCTCGATAACAGGAGGCTTTTTTCGCAGCGATGACAGTAGCGGTAGAGCAGACCCACAATATCCGGATAGGCCAGAACCCCGGCCGCCCGGTCAGGTTTGTCGCCCTGGACATATAACCTATGCACCCGATTAGCCCGCATCAGATCCAAAGCCGTATCCAAAGAATCATCGGCATGGCAGAACAGGGGTGGACCTATCATGATAGTTTCCACCGAGGTCTCCAAGGGAAGCGCGGCGTAATAGGCTCCCATGAGGTCAGTCTTGGAAACCACCCCCAGGGCTTCCTGTTGGTTGGTGGTGATGAGAATGGCGTTCACTTTATACTTAATGGTATAGCGGATAGCCTTTTCCAATAAGGCCTTGACGGGCAAATGGATTATCTGCCGGCGCATGGCTTCTTGGACCGTGAGGCCCTTTAAGACATTTTTATGATCTATTAGCGCCATCCCCGTCACCGGCACCATGGATGTAACTGCATCAGTTGACCAAATGCTCCAACAGATGATCAAATACCTTGGAAATATAGACAATCCCCAGAATCTTACCTTGTTCCAACACCGGGATGCGGCGAACATGTTTCTTGATCATGATGTCGACAATCAACAACATATGGGTGTCCGGCGTGATGGTGATAAGATCGGTGGTCATAATATCGCCCACCCGGATCGATTTAGCTTTTTGGCAGGCCTCGGTAATAATGCCGGTGAGGTCCAGGTCGGCCATTTCTCCCCAGATGTGGATATGTTTGGGCCGCAGGAGGAGGAAAAAATCATACATGGAGAGCATCCCCACCAATTGCCCCTGGTCGTTGGTAACCATCAAGCCAAAAATCCGGCTCCCCTTTTCCGCATGGGGCGGTTGAAAGAGTTGCACTGCCTCGGCAATGGGTGTTTGGGGATTAAGGGTGACATAATGGGTATCCATAATATCACGGGCTGTTATTGGCATCTCACCTTCCCTACCCTTTCTGAACCTCTCGAATGGAAAAGAAAATTTACTTTATAACTGAGGTCTTGTCAAGATAACCGCGGTAAAACAGTCCGATAATTGCGGGCGTTTTCTCTGTGAAGACCGAAAATCACTTTGCACCGTGCTACTTTTTTTAGTATATCTAGGATAATGAAGAATAATTATCTTACCATTCCCCGTCCTAGCCTCAGCCTGCTGCGATTCTCCATTCTCGAGCGTTATGTTGCCCGGGAATTCGTTTTTTTCTTTCTGTTGACCCTTCTCACCATGGCAGCCATCTATCTGATCGTAGATTTTTTTGAGAAAATCGATCGCTTGCTCCGGGCCCAGCTCAATCTTAGCGTCATGCTGAGCTATTTTAGCTTCAAAATGCCGCTGGCATTAGGGCAGGTAATGCCGGCCGCGGTCTTGCTGGCCGTCATGATTACCTTTGCCCTCCTCTCTCGCCATAATGAAACCATCGCCATCAAAACCGCGGGGATTAATGTGGTGGGCCTGCTCAAACCCTTGCTTATGCTGGCCGGACTTTGCAGCGGCATCTTGCTGGCTCTCAACCTTTATTTGATTCCCTGGAGTACCCAGCGGGTAAATGAAATTTGGGAAACCCAGGTGGAAAAAAAACCTTCTCGCAGCCTGATGAACCTGGAACGTTTCTGGTACAAAGGTGACCGGGCCATATTCAATATCCTGATGTTTCACAAAGATACCCAGGCACTAGAAGGCGTAAAGATTTATTACTTTGATCAGCAATTCCAAATAATTCAAATAGTGGCCGCCGCCCGGGCGCAGTGGACCGGAAAAGACTGGCGTTTTTACCAGGGCTTGATTCAAACTTTTCAACCGGACGGTATCCTCAAAGGAGAGGTCTTCCAAGAACAGACCATCGCTCTGACCGAACGACCGGAGGATTTCAGCAATTTGGAAAGGAAGATTACCGAGATGGATTTTACCGATCTCTTGCTCTATACCCATCGCTTGGAAAGAGACGGTTACGATCCTACTCAATATAGGGTGGATTTATTAGGGCGGATATCCTTATCTTTGACCCCGTTGATAGTGACCCTTATCGGGGGCGGATTGATCTTACAGCGGGAGAAAAGTAACATTCCCGCCGGCATCGCCACGGGAATCGGTATTATCTTTGTCTACTGGCTGATCCTAAGTTTTTTCCTGTCTATGGGGCAAGTGGGCCGTTTGCCCGCCTATGCTGCGGTTTGGCTTCCCAATATTATTTTTGGCCTGGGGGGACTTTTTCTCCTTACCAGGGTTTCACGTTGACTGTTAAGCGATGGTCCGCTCATTGAGAGGACTTGCCTAGTTGGAATCAATTTTTTAATAATCAGTGCTTACTGACAACTGATTACTTTATCAATTAACCGAGGTAAAGATGGCTAAATTGGCAATAATCTTTCCAGGGCAGGGCTCTCAATATGTGGGGATGGGCCAGGCCCTTTATGAAGCCGACAGTTCGGCTCGCGAACTTTTCGCCCAGGCAGAGTCGGTTACCGGACTCCCCCTTTGCCGGCTTTGTTTTGAAGGGCCTTTGGAAGAATTGACCCAGACGGTCAACCTGCAACCCGCCATTACTATGGTCAACCTGGCCTTGTATAACCGGCTGCAACGGCATGGTGTCGCCCCAGACTTTGTGGCCGGGCACAGCCTGGGGGAATATTGCGCCCTCTATGCCGCCGGGGTTCTCTCTGAGGCCGAAACCCTGCAGGCCGTGCAAAAACGAGGTCAATTGATGGAACGGGAGGCCCTGCTTCACCCCGGGGCTATGGCCGCCATTATCGGCCTCTCCCGGGAACGCCTGGATGAACTGCTGGCGGGCTTGCAGGCCGCCGGGCCTTTGGCTCTGGCTAATTATAATACTCCGGAACAACTGGTAATTTCCGGAGAAACAGGGTTGATCGAACAGGCCATGGCCGCAGCCAAAAACGCAGGGGCGCGGGTCGTTCCCCTGGTAGTTTCAGGAGCCTGGCACTCTCCCCTGATGAATCAGGCCCAGCCTGATTTTTCCGCCTTTTTGCAAGGCCTCAATTTTAGATCACCCACCGGTAACATCTTGTTCAATGTCACCGGGGCTTCCGAAACCGATGCGGTCCGCATTCGCGCCCTGATGAGCCGCCAGCTTACCTCCCCCGTCCTTTGGACTACCATAGTGGAAAAAATCCTGGCGTCCGGGGTGGATACCTGGGTGGAAGTAGGACCCAAGAATGTTCTCAAAGGTCTGGTGCGCAAAATTATTCCTAAGGGCCAGCCCTATAAATTTTATAATGTGGAAGATCCAGCCAGTCTGGAAAATTTTTTATCCGAATTTAAATCTTGATGGGCTGACCAAAAGTCATTCTAACCCTTTTTATTTAAGGAGAATGGCTAGTTGACTGCATTTTGAATCATCGACCATAACAAGTCAAGTTTCACAGTTTTCCAGGTAATGGTCATGACCTAGGAGGCACCTGCGAACCACGAAAATGTTGCTAATTCCAAAGGATCGTTATTACTTTTCATTTTTTATTTTTCACTTTCCTCGGGCCGCTTGCTTCCGGCTAGGGGCTACTTTTTTTACCCTAGCGCTGAGTGCCTTGGTTATGGTAGCCCTTGTCCCACCCCCTCCTGCCTGGGGCCAGTGGAGCATTCCCCGGCCTGCGGAGGGGCGGCAGTCCAACTCCGCGAGTATCATCACCCTGCAAGCAGTGGAAGAAGCTGTCTTCGTCATGACTAACGAGATCCGGCAGCAGCATGGACTGCCCCCCCTGCTGAAAGGCGAAACCTTTCGCCTGATGGCGCGAGATTTTAGCACCGATATGTTGAGGCGGAATTATTTCAGCCATACCGACCCGGACGGCAGGTCTCTGACCAACCGAGTGCCCATGCCACGCGGCGTTCACTTGATGGGGGAAAACATCTGGACCGGAAACGGCTATGATATTACCCAAACCAAGCGATTGGCGCAGATGATCATGGTAGGTTGGATGAACAGTTCGGGACATCGCGCCAATATTTTAAAAAAGGGATACACCCACCTGGGGGTAGGAGTAAAGGCCCGGGGTCAGGAAATCAGGGCCACCCAACTCTTCATCGGCCAGGGAGAGGATTAACCGTGACTAACTTCGAAATGCCTTTCCTGGACCATCTCCAGGAACTGCGTAAGCGTCTGATCATTTCCCTCATTGCCTTATTTATCGGTATGGCCCTGGCCTGGTCTTTTTCCCTTTCGGCTCTGACGATTATCCAGCGCCCCTTAGCTCAACCTTCCCTCATAAAACGCCTGCAACATTCCTTGGTCGAAGTTATCCAGCATAGATACCCCGACTTTGCCGACCGCTTTGGCATTGACCCACCGGATATGACTGTTCCAGTGAGGAAACTCAATTATATGGCCCCATTGGAGCCCTTCTTTGTCCAGATGAAGTTGTCCCTGATTCTGGGGATCGTCGTAGCTTTACCGGTCATCCTTTACCAGATATGGTTATTTGTAGCGCCCGCTCTCTACGCCCATGAAAAGAAATATGTCTATCTTTTCATCCCGGTCGGAACCCTAGCCTTTGTTGCCGGCGATCTATTTTTCCTCTATGTGGTCTGGCCCTTGATCGTCTCTTTTTCGCTGGGCTATGAAAGTCAGACCCTCTACCCCATGCTCAACCTGAGCCAGTATGTCAACTTTTGTCTGCGCCTGCTGTTGCTTTTCGGCCTGATCTTCGAGTTGCCCCTGATTTTCTTGTTACTCGCCCGCATCGGCGTCGTGCACCTGGAATTTTTAGTCAAGCATCGCAAAATGGCCATTCTGCTCAGTGTGATAGTCGGGGCCTTTCATGCCGATGTCCTGACCATGATCATGGTGGCCTTGCCCCTCTATGGGATGTACGAGCTAAGTATCTTAACCGTCCGCTTTTTGGGCGGTTCCCGCAGCAGGACGCAGGAATCAGGAGAGGAGACAGAAGAAGGCGTGGCTGTGGCCAGTGAACCTGGTGCAGATGTCAAGGGTCAGTAACTAAGACCTCAATAAAGTTCAAAAGCACCAGGCCCTTGGCAACTAAGCATGAACCACCTCGCATCCCTTCGTCACTGATGGGAAAGGAGGAGGCCAGGGTTATAGTGATTCTCGAAAGTTTTTTTTCTGATTCAGAAAAATTTGTCTGTGGGGGAGGGGAAGGGGGCCTCACCCCCTTGCCTCCTCCCTAAAAAAATACCACAATAAGAAAAATCTTTTGAGAACTGCTCTAGAAGGAGATGATTAATTCCATGAAAATAGAGTCCTATAATTTCGGAGAGGTGGTGATTGAGGGGCGGACCTTCCGGCAAGATGTGCTGATTTTACCGGATCGAGTCCTGGACCAGTGGTGGCGGAAGGAAGGCCATCTTTTGCAGCTAGATGATTTGGGAGAGGCAATAGCCGCGGCTCCCCAGGTCTTGATTGTGGGTACCGGCATGCCCGGTAAGATGCGGGTCGACCCGGGCCTAGCCAAATATTTACAGCAAGCCGGCATCGACCTGATCGCCTTTCCTACCCAGGAGGCCTGCCGCCGGTTTAATGAATTGGCCCCCACCCGAAAGACCGTCGCCGCCTTGCATCTCACCTGTTAGTGGTTTGATTCGCCGGGACAATCCTTCCGAGGAGGGCTTAAACAGCAAAGAATAAGTAGGGGCAGTTGGTTAGAGCGTTGCCATCTGGGCCTTGTGTTTTTCCACCAATGGTTCGAACTGCTTCAGCAGCTGGGCTTCAAACTTACGCCATTCTTCCAGAAATTGCGGCATATTTTCGATCTCTAGATCGAGCTTCCGCTGCATTTGGGCTTCCATGGCTCGTCTGGCGCCACCCATCTGAGCCCCCATATTAGCCTTTAACTGCTGGCGGGCGTTATTGCGAACCTGGGCATAACTGGCAAAGACTTGGGCCAACTCCTGCAAGAGCCGCTGCATGGTTTTCTTATCTCGGGCAACTTGCAGCATCCCCGCCTGAGCCCGTTGGTTAGACTCATCCACGATGCCCTCGCGCGGCAAGTTAATATTGCGGAGCAAGACCTCCTTAACGGCGGCAACCATTATCGGCCGGGACTCTGCCGAAATTTTTTGCAGTGCTTCCGTTAGATCTACCTTCTCTCGCATAAAATCCCCGGCCAGATAGCGGGCTTCTTCTCGCATTTGAGTCTCCGCCATCTCTTGCGGGGTGGCTCGTCCGATCCGGTCGGCCTTCTCCAGGGCAATTTCCAGGGCACTTTTGATCTCGGCCACAGTTTGTTCCTCTCGCGATTAAAGTATGTAAAAAAAAGAGCAAGGAACCCAATCCTTGCTCTAATCTAGCTGATGATCCGTAAAAAGTCCAAGACCCCTCTCGCCCCTTGGGGGAAGAGAGGGTCAGGGTGAAGGGTTAAAATGACTTTTCACGAATCCATCATTATTCGTCTGACTTGGCAGCCGGGGCCGGCGTTGCCGCCTTGGGGGCCTCAGAGGGTTTTTCTGCCGTGGTCTCATTGGCCTTCGCAGTACAGGTGTTTCCTTTTCCGTATTCCGTCACGTACCAACCGCTGCCCTTCAGATGAAAGGCGGAATGGGAAATAAGTTTGGCTACTGCACCGCCACAGCCTGCACAGGTGGTAAGGGGCGGATCGGAAAACTTCTGCAATTCTTCGGTTATCTGACCACAGGCACAGCACTGGTACTCATAAATGGGCATGATGAACAAACCTCCTAGTGGTGTTCAATTAAGAGTTTATAAATTCGGGATGATGCTTATAATACTGCAATACTTCCCCCAACCAGGGTAGTTTGAGGGGAGCTAGAATTTCCTGGGTTAAACAATGAACCATATTCTCTTCTTTGGCCTTTTCCTCGACCGAAGCCTCAAAATGCTGGTGAAATTGGCCAAAACGGATAACGTGCACTAATTCGTGGGTCACCACATAAATCAATAACGGCAAAAGAGCGAAATTAGTATTTTCTTCCAGGGCCTTCAAGATATTGTGATCCTGGAGGCAGATGCGATAGAAATTGTATTGCCCAGAGTTAAGAATTCGACCCGGCCGCCAACAGATATATTTGGTCACCTGAGCCAGGGCATGAGAGGAGATTTCATCCTGCCATAACTCCGGTAAGGTGAGAATATCATATCGGGCCTGCCGCCATTGATGCCGAGACAGCTTATAGTAATCACTGGTCACTTCTTCCCCAATAACCACTGCCTCCCGGAGCAGCCTTTTATGATTGGAATCAAAGCTGCGAAACATCACCTTTTTAACTCCTTAAAATACATATTGTAGCATTCTTATCATCCTTGTCAATGCCCGCAATGAAAAATCAAAAGGGGAGATATCGTTTCTCTTCTTCCTGTTTATGGCAGTAGCGGCATCCCAGCCGGCCTCCGGAATTTATATTTGTTATCCAGTAGTTCCTTAAAATCAGCTATTCAGCCTTATTCCCCTTTAACGCATCATTTAAGGCTTGACAACCGTTCTATACCTTAGTATGAATATATTGTAAACAATAGCAGCATGTTATAAGTTTATTTAGTCTATCCAACTTGCCCCCTTCCCTAGCTTTTAATTGACATTAAATTTGCACTCCCTCTATAATGTAAACAAAATTGATCATCTTCGGCGATAATTCTGTTTGCATCCTTAAGACGCGACCAGTGAACGCAGGCATGAAATATCTTACTCCAGGAGGATATAGTGAAAATTAAGCAGTATACCGAGGTTCAACCTACTCATTTTGATAACGACCAGGCCAAAACCATCGATGCCCGCGTGGTCCTCGGCAAGAATGACGGGGCGAATAATTTCTATATGCGGGTCTTTGAGATTGCCCCTGGCGGGCATACTCCAAGGCATTCCCATGCTTGGGAGCATGAAATGTTCGTCTATTCCGGTGAGGGCGAAATTTTTGGCAATGGCCAATGGCAACCTCTTCAACCCGGTAAGGTGGTATTCATCCCCGGTAATGAAGAACATCAAATGCAAAACCCTGGCAAGGAATTGCTGATTGTCGTCTGCCTGGTTCCGGCCAGCGCCCCGGAATTATGATTTAAGCTTGGAGCTGGCCGCATCAGCCTCAAAAAAAAACTATAAGTTCAATCAGGATGAGGGTTAGCGCATGTGTGAGTTCTGTCTGAAACATGGTGAGGGGGAAAAATGGTATTTGCAGGCCAAGAATTACTCGGATGACCTACTGAGCGACGTTCACCGGCGCCGATTCATCGAGGGCTTTTTCTCTGACCCGGAGGCCCTGGCCAGGGATGTCCAAGGTCTCCAGCGCCTGGAGAAGGCGCCGACATTCATCCGAGGTCTATTAAGTCAGGCCATCACCCGGAGAATGAAAAAAAACCACTTCGGCCAGGTCTTACCCATTGAAGATGTCGAACAGATCTTCGGTTTCGTTAACAGCATTGTGCGAGTGGCCTGCATCTGCCGTCATATCACCTTAGGGCAGGAGAAACGTTATTGCTATGGGATCAGCCTCGCACCTGATGGCGGTGAGTTTGCCGAGATCATCCGGGGTCTCGACCAGAGTTTTATCAACGGGCCTGATACCACTAATTTCGAGACTCTAACCAAGGAAGAAGCCCTCACCGCCATTAACGACCATGAGAAAGAAGGGCTTTGCCATACAATATGGACCTTCCACACTCCTTTCATCGGCGGCATCTGCAATTGCGACCGTTCAGACTGTATGGCCATGCGCTGCACCGTCAGCCATGAAGTTCCGGTCATGTTTCGAGCTGAATATGTCGGCCGGATTGACCCTGATTTGTGCGTTGGCTGCCGGGAATGTATGCGGGTCTGCCAGTTTGGGGCGCTGAGCTATAGCGCCTCCACCCAAAAGGCAGGGATTGACCCGCGATGGTGCTATGGGTGCGGCATCTGCCGCGCTGTCTGCAAAAAGCAGGCGATCCGTCTGGAGGATCGCCTAACCGTGCCGGCTGCGGCAAATTTGTGGTAAGCTGGCACGGAAACGGAATAGGATAGACTAATAACACAGAATCTGTTAATAAAACTTTTTCTGGGAGCCGCGGTTCCTTGTTTAACACTTGGCTGTACTACTGTGGAAAAGGAAGTTTTGCCCGTCAATGTGGATACTAAAGTGACTCCCAACCAAATGTACCTGGATGAGACTGACCAACTGCCCGGCGGGTCATAAAAAAAGTGGGTGAAGAATAGCAGCATAAGCTGACGAATGTGGTATAATTTCTATAAGTTCAGCAGGTAATCAAGCCCGGGTATTAAATAAAAAGTCGGAGATTAGGACATGGCAAAAGCAATGATAGAAATTCCTCTGGATAAAATCGCCGCTTTCTGCCACCGTTGGAAAATTAAAGAATTGGCGCTATTCGGCTCTGTTTTGCGAGATGACTTTCGCCCAGACAGCGATATAGATATACTGGTAACGTTTAATTCCGGAGGAAGGATTACCTTTAATAATCGCCCCGAGATGCTGGATGAACTGTCTGATATTTTTGGACGCGAGATCGATCTGATAGATAAAAAGGCCATCCGCAACCCTTTCCGACGGCATGTTATTTTTAAATCTAAAGAGGTCATCTATGCTGCCTGAACAGCGGGATGCAGCCTATCTCCTAGATATATTGCACTCTGCCGAAAAAGTTAAACGTTATGCCGCCGGCAAGACTTTAGAAATGTTTATAGAAGATGACCTGCTTCGTGATGCCATTGAGCGTAACTTAGAAATTATTGGCGAGGCCTGCCGTAGGATATCTGATCAATTCAAACAGGCTCATGCGGAAATACCTTGGCGGCAAATTATCGCTCAGCGCAATGTGTTGGTACACGAATATGACAATATCCAAGATGAGGAACTTTGGGATGTCGTGACCTTCCACATCCCAAAGTTGATATTAAAAATCAGACCTTTGATTCCACCTTTGCCTTATGAAATTGAGAGCTTATCCTGAATATAGAAATTATCCTCCTTTATTGCAGAAATAAAGTTCATTTACAGAATCATCCATGTTGCCAGCAGATAATCTAACTAGTAGCTTTCTATGTAATATGCTGGAAATCAATAGACCCTATATGGCTGGTTTTAAAAGATGGGTTTTTCAGTCAGGAATGCTATTTCAGTCCTGGGAAACCTGGTGGGGGGAGAAGAAGCCAAGAACTGTGGCCCACGAAGGAATAGATCTGTGTACCTTTGAAGATGTCAATGGATTAGTCAAACATGTGGATGGCAGCATTAAAATACCAGCTGCTTTCCCTGGGACGATAGTAAAAATTGACCGGGATTTTCTCGGCAGATCCATATTTATCAGTCATAATATATATGCTGCTGACGGTAGGCAGCTTTACATGGCCTTGGGTCATACAAATCCCGGCGCAACTATGCATACCGAGAACAACGTGAAAGAAGGCGAAGTAATCGCAACCATCTCGTCTCCCCCCCAAACCGCCATTCCACCCCACTTACATATAACTCTGGCCTGGATTCCCGTCTCGTTGTCGACGGATTATCTTACCTGGAAAAACCTGGGCAGCGATCAACTGATAACTCTTATAGATCCACTTTCTATCTTGCATTAATGATTCTCGAAAGATTTTTCTGATAACTGAATAAGATATTATGCCCAAAAAATACCTCCATCAAACATCAATAAACTTTTTCTACCAGAAATAACCCATGAGTAATACATGACAAATAACATGACCCCTTCCACCTCTCTAGCTAAAGGCAGCGAGGTGGATCTTTTTATCGAAAAGCTGGCCTTTGGCGGCAAAGCCTTGGGGAGGGTGAACGGTTTCGTGGTCTTCGTGGATTACGCCGTCCCCGGCCAGAAGGTGCGGGTTCGCATCACTCGCAAAAAATCCCAATTCGCCGAAGGCAAAGTTATCCAATGCCTGGAGCAATCTTTGGCTTATGAGGAGCCCTTCTGCCCTCATTTCGGTCTCTGCGGCGGCTGCCAGTGGCAGAATCTGGCTTATGCCCAGCAGTTGGATTGGAAGAGGATTCACGTCCAGGAATGCCTGCAACATCTAGCGGGACTTACCCCCGACGAAATCCAGCCGCCGGCGGCCTCATCCCAACCGCGCTATTATCGCAACAAAATGGAGTTTACTTTCGCCCCCCGACCCTGGCTAACAGCCGCGGACCTGGCCGCCGGGAAAAATCCTCTTGAGGGGGTCTGCGCTCTGGGTTTGCACGCCCGCGCCTCCTTTAGCCGGGTCTTTGATGTGCAAGAATGTTTTCTCCAATCTCCCCAAACACCAGAGATAGTGAGGGAGGTCCGAGACTGGTGTCGAGACAGCGGTCTGCCGGCCTACGACACCCGCAATCATCAAGGTTTCTGGCGCTTTCTGGTACTGCGGGAGGGAAAGCGCACTTCCCAGACCCTGCTCCACCTGATCACCACCGACCAGGGTGAGGCAACTGTGGTAGAGGCCCTGGCCAGCCACCTCAGGAGCCGTTTCCCCGCCATTACTTCTATGGTTTATTCCCGCAACTCCAAGAAGGCGCAAGTGGCCAGCGGCGAAGCCAGTCGCACCCTCTGGGGGGAGGGTTTTATCGAAGAGGAACTTGGGGGTTTGCGATTCCGGATTTCCCCCCAATCATTCTTTCAAACCAATACTCTCGCGGCGGAAGCCTTATATGGAGAGATAATCCGGTTGGGAGAATTTAGCGGCGGCGAGACCGTTTGGGATCTCTATTGCGGCACCGGCACCATCGCCCTCTCCGTGGCCTCCAGGGTGCGCCGGGTGGTGGGGTTTGAGCTGGTTCCGGAAGCCATAAACGATGCCTATAAGAATTGCCGGCTCAACGGCCTGGACAATTGCCAGTTTCTATCAGGCGATCTTAAAGACCTGATCCAGGAAAGCCTGAGGGATCCCCAGCATCATCCTGTCCCCGATGTGGTGATCACCGATCCGCCTCGGGCCGGGATGCACCCCCAGGTGGTCAAAGCCCTCCGAGAGCTTGCCCCCCGGCGCATCATTGCGGTCTCATGCAACCCCGCCACTCTGGCCCGGGATCTAGCCCTACTCCAGGATCAATATGACATCCTGACCATCCAACCCTTCGATCTCTTCCCCCATACCTCCCACATCGAGTGCGTGGCCCGCCTGGAAATGCGCCATCAGGTCGCGAGTGCTTGAGAAGATAAATGACGAAATTATTATCAGGTTGACCTAAAATCTCCTTCTTGATATGGTAAGGGTATGTTGGATAACAGGGAAATAATTGATAAATTTGATTTTTCGGCGCATATTGTTCTCTATCCGGGCAATTGCCTGGAGCTGTTAAAAACTATTCCCGATAATAGCCTGCAACTGGTGGTCACTTCCCCTCCTTATAACCTGGGCAAAGAATATGAAAAGCGGCTTAAACTGGAGTCGTATTTAGAACAACAGGCAGCCGTTATCCAAGAATGCGTACGCTGCCTGTCTCCCCGGGGAAGCATCTGTTGGCAGGTCGGCAATTATGTGGACAAGGGCGCCATCATCCCGCTTGATACCGTTCTCTATCCTATCTTTACCAATTTGGGATTGAAGATGCGCAACCGGATAATCTGGCACTTTGAGCATGGTCTGAATTGCAGCCGCCGCTTGTCGGGACGTTACGAAACGATTATCTGGTTCACCCAAGCAGATGACTATGTCTTTAACTTGGATGCGGTCAGAGTGCCCCAGAAATATCCCGGCAAAAAATATTTTAAGGGACCGAAGGCAGGGAAGTATTCCTGCAACCCCTTGGGAAAAAACCCGGGCGATTTGTGGGTCATACCAAATGTGAAGTGCAATCATGTGGAGAAGACGGACCATCCCTGTCAGTTTCCCGTGGAATTAATTGAACGCCTGGTGCTCTCCCTGACCAATGCGGGCGATTGGGTATTCGATCCTTTCCTGGGGACGGGAACATCTATCATTGCCGCCCTGCGCCACCAACGCCGGGGGGCCGGTGCGGAGAACGTTCCCAGGTATGTTGAGCTGGCAAAACAAAGAATTAAACAGGAACTTGCCGGAACCTTGAAAACTCGTCCCATGGATAAGCCGATTTTTGATCCTGCGGATGCTGGAAAAAGCCTGATAACTTTTCCTCCAGAGTTGAGGTACCGTTAGGATCACCTGGAATAATTTTATTCCATAAAAGATAAATTATAGGAGCAACGCACTGTAATTACTACTTATACTATAGCGAATCCTGACTTAGTCTTTCTATCCACTTATGTAACCATTGGCCAAAGCTGGGCATAGCATGAGTGGATTTTTTATCCGTCCAGGGCCGGAGGACGGCAGTATGTTTTCGAGGAGGATTGACAGATTGAAATACTATTATAACCTAGGGGCGGTTTTCTTTATCCCATTTTCAATAAATAATTTAAGGACTTTGCTTAATTGGCGTCCAATTTTGCCGATTTTTCTTATAGGATTAATTTTGTCGTGCTCCGGTTTCCATCCAGCCCAAGCTCAGGAGAAAGGGAGTTCTGCCGCAAGAATGCAGGAACAGGTTAATTGGGCGGGTCTGGAAAAGATTTTGGCTGATACCGTCAAGGAGCAGGAGAATAATAATGTCGAACTGGAGAAGCAGATCGGGCAGGAGAAGGAAGCACTCCGGGCCGTAAAAAAGTCAACCGAGGAAGGGGGCACCAAGATTTCGGCTTTGAAGGCTGCCATGGCGCTGGGCAAACTGGAGCTGATCAAGTCCGAGGAAATCCTTAAACAGTGTAAGGTTAAAAAAGAAAATATAAGCGGGAATCTAAAGAGGCTGGGTGAAGAATTAACCGTCTTACAGCAAAGGCAGGTAGAGACCAAGCAAGCCCGGACTGACATCCAATCCCAAGTAGGGCAGTTAAAGCAGTCAAGCCTGCCGGAAACTGTCCGGAACCATCTCGAAAAGCTTTCCGCCGAATACAATAAGGCCACCAAGCGGGGAGATAATCTGCAGGTTCAGTTAATCAACCTTCGTAAAGAGCGACAACAAGAATTGGAAAAGCACGACGAGATTTTACAGGAAATTATCACCTCTTTGCAGGGTTATATCGACAAAACCGCCAAGGTGCAAATTCTGCAGCGGCAATGGAAAGATAATGCCTGGGTCATGGCAAGAAGATTTATTAAAGAAACTCAAGAGTTACCGGATATATTCCGCAAATGGCAGACGGATTTGCGACAATCGGAAAGAATCAACATTTTTTTTAAGACAAATCTGGTCCCCCTGGTGGGCCTGCTGGCTTGTCTGGCCCTGCTCCTTTACGGCACCAGACGGATTCGGAAGCCCCTCGAATTATTTAATGAAAGAATAGCCGCCCCTGCCACCAATTTTACCCAAAAGGCTCTGTTAGCAATATTGCAAACCGTCAGCAGAAATCTTTTGCTGGTGACTCTTACCCTTTGGGTGGGAGTATCTTTGCGAGCCTTGGATCTTTTTGACTATAACGTCGCCTGGATCTGCTTTTATAGCTGGTTAGGCTGGAGCGCGCTGCGTATTACCAATCAGTTAGTTAACTCCTTGTTTGACCCGATTAACCCCGAGGTAGGGATTATTCCCCTGGACCAGGCCACGGCCAGGTTCTATGGCCGTCAGGGGAAAATGTTTATGGATTATCTTATTATTGCCCAATGGTTCATTTCCTGCCTGGAACTACTGGGATATTCGGCGGACTTAATTTATTTTACCGGGTTTTTAATGTTGGTCGGAATGCTGATATTTCTGAGCTGGCTGCTTAGGAACCATTATCTGGAAAACTTGCTGGTCGGTTTAAGGATACAGCCGGACGCCTGGCAAGGCCAGGCTATTAAGATATTGCGCCTTGGCGTGGTCCTGTTTTTAATCGGTATAATAATCAGTCAATTTTTAGGTTTTTATTACCTCTCCCTGTACCTCGCCCAGTCTACCGTAAATTCAACGTTAATCGCTATTCTTTGCGGAGTGGGCGCCTGCATGGCCAATGACCTGATAAGATATTTAGTCAATCCCCAAGAGGGATATCTGGCTCACAGGTCCGTTTTCAAGACCTTGACCTTGGAAAGAACCCATGATTACCTGCCGGGAGTTATTGATGTATTGCTGGGCGGGGTGGCTATCTTCGGCATCCTCAAGGTCTGGGGAGTCGATAGCTCCTTTTATTATAACGTCTATAATTTTTTATCTTTTCCAGAACTTATCGATTTCTTAGACGCTATTGGTATGGATCTGGAAGGCAACCGGCGCATCTCCCTGTGGGTAATAATCAAGGCCGGAGTATTGTTGGCCCTGTTACTAACGTTATCGGTGAAACTATGTAATTTTATTAAATTTAAGGTCGAGCAGAAATCCACCCTGTCCCCGACGGTCAAGGTATTGATGATCAAGCTCCTGAAAACCACCTTGTATACCCTATCCACCCTTTTTGCCTTAAACAGTGTGGGGATTGATTATCATCTCTTGACGGTCTTCAGCGGCGCGGTCGGTCTGGGATTAGGCTTCGGGTTGCAAAAGGTGGTGTCCAATCTCGTCAGTGGAGTGATCATTTTGATGGACAGATCTATCCGTCCCGGCGATGTCATTGAGGTGGGAGATACCTACGGCTGGATCGAAGCTTTACATGCCCGCTATGTCTCCGTGGTAACGAATGAGGGCCGTTCCATTTTGATTCCCAATGATAACCTGGTAAGTAATAATGTGATAAACTGGTCATTCAGCGGTCCGGGAGTAAAGCTAAAAATCCCTTTAGGCATTTCCTATAACTCGGATGTAGATAAAGCCATGGAACTCATGGTCGCAACGGCTCATGAGTTTCCCCGGGTTTTGCCCAATCCGGCCCCAGTGGCCCATTTAATCGGCTTTGGGGACAACTCCATCAACCTGGAACTCCACCTCTGGATCAAGGATCCGGAAAAAGGTTTTGTCGATATTAAAAGCGGTATCCAACACCGTCTTTGGAAAGTCTTCCGGCACCATGGCATTGAATTTCCTTTTCCCCAAAGGGAGGTACACCTCAAGGAGCTATCAATCAGGGTTAATGGTCAGAGGGAAGAGGGTAGCGACCATTGACCAATTTACCAAGCCATCACCAACAACTTCATTACAAGAGGGAGAACGTATGGATTACCAGGCTGCTGTCCAAGAACTCAAGGAGGCCCTGCGGCCTCGCACCGAACCGGTAGGGGTAAGTTTTTTCCAGGACCAGGCCGAGCTTCCCGCCAAGACCCGCCGCCCCAGTAAGGTTTTTCAGAAAAAAGTCACCATCTGCCAGGGGATGACTATGGCGCGGATTTATGGCTGGGGAGTGGGAATAACTCCAGAAGATATTATCTGTATGCCGGCTGCCCTGGCCTTCGGCCTGACACCCGCTACAGACCCAGTCACGGAATTAGGACAACTCTTTTGTGAAGTGGGTTTCCATGCCGAGGCCGGGGCCGGGATCCAGGAGGCCAAGGTCATCCCACATTTTGCCCCCGGGAAGATTAAAGCCATATATCTTTGTCCTCTGGCCAATTCTGAGCAACCCCCGGATGTCGTTGTGGTCTATGGCAACCCGGCGCAACTGATGCGCCTGATCCAGGCCGCCACCTTCAGCTTTAAAGAACGGGTTACCGGAAGTTTCGGCGGCAAGGTGGAATGTACGGAATATCTCATCGGCCCTTATCAGGACCAGGCGATTCGAGTGGCCATTCCGGGAATGGGGGATCGGATTTTCTCCATGACCCAAGATGATGAAATGGTCATGGCCTTTCCGGAGCGTTTTTTGGAGGGCCTGTTGGCAGGCTTGAAAGAGGCGGGCCGCAGGATCGGGGCCCGGTATCCCATTACCTTTTACCAGAACTTCCAGCCGGAATTTCCCAAACCGTATCAGGAACTGGCCGAAAAATTAGGGATGTAGCGGGAGCAGTCATTTATCCTGGTTCCCAAGCTCCAGCTTGGGAACCCAATTATTAGCCAAGCTCTGCTTGGCCGCCTTGCACCCCATTTGTGGGTAACGCTCAGCTTTGAGAGGGTGAGGGATGAAAATGACTTTTGAGAAATCCAGCATAATTTAACAGGGGTTAGTTGAGAAAAATATCGACAATAAATTAAAAATATTATAAAAAATCTGACTATGACAACCTCGAAACAATCCGCGGCTCCGCAGCTTGAACTCGTTTCGCCCACGCCGGAAGAACTGCTCCAGGGAAAAATTAAGAAAGACCATCGCCTGGGCCCCTGGACGGCGGCACCTACAATTGCCTCCTCAACTGCACTCGAAAATTCAACGCCTCTTTTGCCGCCTGCCTGACGCTGCTTTCTTATCTGGCCACCGCGGTGATTTCGGCCAAGACCGCGGCTGAATATATCAAAACCCTGGTCCCATTCTTGCCGCCCATGGAAACCACCGCCTTAGTGCTGGTGGCCTTTGCGGGGTTGACTATCTTAGGCATTACCGATTCGGCCCGGGTGGCCCTGGCCATTTTCATTCTCCATCTCGCCACCTTGACATTATTTGTTTTCTGGGTATTTTCAGCTAGCCACCTGACCACCATGTGGTTGACGAACTTGAGTCAGCTCAGCAAAGAAGTTCACTGGCCGAAAGCCCTGTTTCTGGGATTTTCCGCCGCCATGCTTGGGGTCAGCGGTTTTGAATCCTCCGCCAACTATGTAGAGTCACAGGCCCCCAGCGTCTTTCGACTGACTTTGCGCAATATGTGGGTCGCCATAACCATTTTTAACCCGCTGATTGCCCTGCTGGCGTTAGGTTTGCTGCCGGTGCCGGAGATCGTGGCGGCCAAGGATGACCTGGTCAGCAATATGGGCCGGATGGTCGGCGGGGAACCGCTATATCTGCTTATCGTCGTGGATGCCTTCCTGGTGCTTTCCGGGGCAGTGCTCACCAGTTACGTAGGCGTCAGCGGCTTGGTGCACCGCATGACCCTGGACCGGAGCTTTCCTCAATTTTTCTTGAAATCCACCAAACGCGGCAGTTATCCCCTGATTATTTTGGGCTTCATGGCCATGTGCATCTCCATTCTTTACCTCACCGGCGGCGATCTGCTCTCCCTGGCCGGAGTTTACACCATCTCGTTTCTGGGGGTCATGCCTCTCTTCGGTCTCGGCAATATCTTGCTCAAGGTCAACCGGCCGGAATTGAAGCGGACTTACCGGGCCGGTTGGATCTCGGTGATCGTGGGAGTAATCGCCACCTCGGTGGGCATTCTGGGGAACCTGGCCATAAACTTTCTGTTTCTGGGGTATTTTGCCGTCTATTTTATCCCCGCGGTGATCGGCGGGATTGTGATGTACATGCGCATCCCCATATTGAAACAAATTCTCACCTTTATTGACCGCATCCTGACTTACTTTTCCAACTGGCGGGTGGGGGTGGAAAAGAGAATTGAGGATATCGCCAACATCCGGGCCATCGTGTTTGTGGGATTGGGGACTCTGGACCGCATGCTCAAGGCTTTCCAGTATCTGCAACGTAATGAAGACTGCCAAAATATTCTGATCTTCAGGCTTTACAGCCATGAAGATCCGACCGTCGAATTAAATATTCACCGCAATATTACTATAATTAGAGAATTATTTCCTACTTTGAAAATTGAGTACCAGGCCCGCAAGGGCGATTTTAATCCTGAGACCGTCGATGCCCTCTCCAAAGAGTTGGTGGTTCCCAAAAACATGATGTTTATGGGTTCTCTGACCCACGCTCAAACTTTCTCCCTGCAAGACCTGGAAGGAGTCCGGGTGATCTGGTGAAGCAAGCGCCTGCCAAGAGGATAGTTGCGACCTCCTGGATAGTCCATTGAAGACGGCTTTCACAAAAAAAAATCCTCTCGAGTTCTATACTTGAGAGGATTTTCTTTACGTTCCACCCAGACAGGACAATCTCACGATTAAATAACTTTATTCAAAGGGTATTCAATGATGCCGCTGGCGCCGGTTTTAATCAATGTTGGAATAAGGCTGCGCACTTCAGCCTGGTGCACTACAACCTCTACGGAAAACCATTCCGTATTAAAAAGGGGGGACACGGTAGGGGCCAGCAGGGAAGGCAAAATGCCCACCAGCCGGTTAATGCCCTCGGCAGGGATGTTCATCTTCAATCCTACCATCTTATCAGCCCGCAGGGCTCCCTTGAGGAGCAACACCAGATTGTCGATTTTTTCTTTCTTCCAGGTATCTTTTTCCCAAATAGCACGGTTGGCAATCAACTGGGTATTGGACTGGAACAGTTCATGAATAATTTTCAGCCCATGGGCCCGGATAGTGCTGCCGGTTTCAGTAACCTCCACAACGGCGTCCGCTAATCCTGCCGACACCTTGGCCTCGGTGGCCCCCCAGGAAAACTCCACATCGACCGGGATATGACGTTCACCAAAATAGCGGCGGGTATAGTTGACTAATTCCGTCGCAATCTTTTTGCCGGCCAAATCCTCCGGAGTTTTGTAGGAAGATTCGGCAGGAACCGCCAGGACCCAGCGAGCCGGATTTTGGCTGACTTTGGAATACATCAGGTCGGTAACCACCACCACATGGGAGTCGTTTTCCATGATCCAATCTTTACCGGTAAGTCCGCAATCCAGGGTACCGTTTTCCACATAACGGGACATTTCCTGGGCCCGGCACATGGAGCAACTGATCTCCGGGTCGTCGATATCGGGGAAATAGCTCCGGCCATTGACACTGATCTTCCAACCGGATTTATAAAAAAGTTCGATGGTAGCTTTTTCCAGGCTACCTTTGGGAATGCCCAATTTCAGGTTATTCACGCCCATATACCTCCTTAGGGTCAAAAACCCTGGTACCGACTATTTCTATGGTGTCACCGGTAATTTGTTTATGAAAACAGCTTCGGTAGCCGGTATGGCAGGTAGCCCCACCTATCTGTTCCACTTTGACCAGAACGGTATCATCGTCGCAGTCCAGAAAGAGCTCTTTTACCGTCTGAACATGACCGGAGGTCTCGCCCTTAAGCCAGAGTTTTTGCCGAGAACGGCTAAAAAAGTGGACCTGGCCAGTAGCCAGGGTTTTTTCCCAGGCTTCGGCATTCATAAAACCCAGCATCAAGACCTCGCCGGTCTGATAATCCTGAATTATGGCCGGCACCAAGCCGTCAAGTTTGCTGAAATCCAACTTCATAAAATCCTCTTTTCCCTAGATCATCATTATCTCTGATAATTACTCTTTTTAACTTGAATCCGCAACCCAGAATGATAAATTTATTAAAAAATGGCGATAGACTTTAGGCCATGGACGATGTTTCTAAGGTTAATTTTCTTTACCCTCGAGCCGCAAATGTATGGACCCCCAGGGGGCAGGCGGTATGGAGAATAATGTGAGCAAAATAATACCCTTTAGCGAACTGACTAGACAACATAAACTTCATCTTCTAGAACACAAACGTCGAGAATTTCGGGAAAGAGAGGAGTATCTGACCCGATTGCGTAAACTCTTTTTTCAGGTGGAAGCCCAGATGCGTCAGGCCGAACTGGAGCAGTTCGATCTGTATCAGCAAATCATTGATGAATTCCAGCTGGAGGTGCGTTTCCCTTCCCTGGGAGATCGGGTTGGCCTGCAGCGCCTTTTTACGGAGGACCCATCTCTGTTAGCCCTGACCGAATTTTTAGAAGAGCGCTTAGACCCGGAAGAATGCTACAATCGCCTGCAAAATATCCTGGGAGAAAAAAAGAAAAGTTGACCATCGGCTCCCCCCCCCAAAAAAAGAATTTGGCCTGGGGCGATAACATCAAGATTAGGCCCAAAAAAAACTGACCGGAAGGGGGAGGCATCCGGTCAGTCATTTTGGGGAGAAAATGGTTTATGAACTTTGATTAAGGGGGGGGGATTTACTTTCCTTAAGTTGGTTCATATCTAATCATAAGTATTGCAGGTATTATGCCAAAAGCCGGTTTCAGATCGCATCGATAATTACCCCATAATTTAAGCGAGTTATGATATTTATGCTTAATTATTTTTTAGAGCCCGGCCAAAAAATTGAACCGCAATTCCGTCCATCCTAGTTTATTTTCTTTAATAAGTTGTTATTTATGACAAAAATAGAGTTCAAGAAATTTGAGCCAACTAGGGAATAAGACAAAAAAAGATTGGGCCCAAAAAAAAACTGACCGGAAGGGGGAGGCATCCGGTCAGCTGTTTTGGGGAGAAAATGGTCTATGAACTTTGATTAAGGGGGGGATATATTTTCCTTAAATAGGGTTCATTTCTTACTTTATGGTTATGCAGGTACTGTGCCAGAAAGGGAACAGGAACTGTAAGACTATTTTCCATTGTTTTCAGCATGCTGACTAATTTATTCCTGGTTTAATTTTGGGTCAGGCCAAAAAATTGAACCGCAATTTCAACAATATCAGGTTTGTTTTTTTAATTATTTGATTTTAATGTAATAATTAAGTTAAATAAATTTGCAGCAAGAAAGAAAGAAGACAAATTTTTTTTGTCAGGGTTATTGCTGCAGATGCAGGTTGCCCCACTTATCGAGCCGGCCCGAAAATCCCGGCAGGATCAGCAGGGTCGCCGAGTCTTCCAAAACCAGGGAAGGTCCTGGTAACTCCTGGTTCGGGAGGAGCCGATGCCGATAGAACAGGGGAAGACGTCGGCACCCTTCCTCTAGCCAAACCTCCGTCTCCGTCGGCAGGGCGGTTTTAAGAGGGCTAATGGGGGCGGAAAAACTGGTAAGGGGACTGGGAAAAGGGCTGGCCGCCTGGCAATGGAGCCTCAGGGTAGTGACTTCCACCGGACGCTCCGGGAAGGAGTGACCGTAGGCCTGGGCGTGCCGCTGATGGAAGAGGTTAATAAAATTCGGACCAAAGGGCACATTCAGGGTATAATTTTGTCCCTGGTAGCGGACTTCCAGGCTTGACCGAGTTTTGACCTGTTCGGGGGGAACTCCGTCTTGGCTCAGGTCTGCCCACCCTTGCGCCTGTAAGAAGAGAAGTTCCTGCTCCAGGATTTTCGGTTGGAGCTGCTTCCCTTTGAACAGGATGGTGCGGGCAAAATCACGACGGGGATGGGCCAGGGCCATGCCCAGAGCCGAAAGCACCCCTGCCTGGGGCGGCACGATAATTCGCCTGATACCCAGGTCGCGAGCCAGATCGCAGACATGTAAACCTCCGGCCCCGCCAAAACAGCAGAGGGTGAAATCCCTGGGGTCATAGCCCCGCTCCAGGGAAACGGCGCGCAGGGCCTTGGCCATATGGCTGTTGGCCACTCGAATAATCCCTTGGGCCAGTTGCACCGGAGAAACCGCAAAATCAGCCGCTAGCTTTTCCAGGGCCTGCCGAGCCCTTTCCGCCTCTAGTTTTATCCGTCCTCCCAGAAAAAAATCCGGGAGCAATCGTCCTAAAAAGAGATGGGCATCGGTGACCGTCACCGCCTGAGAACCCCGGCCGTAACAGACCGGACCGGGGTCGGCCCCGGCGCTTTGCGGCCCCACCTGTAAGGCCCCACCCCGGTCCCGGAAGGCGATGGAGCCGCCCCCGGCGCCGACGGTGTGAATATCTATTACCGGGATGCCAATAGGATAATCATCCAGGCTGTATTCCTGAGTAAAAGGTATGGCGCCGGCCAACAGGGCCACGTCGGTGGAGGTGCCTCCCATATCAAAGGTTAAAAGATTCGGTTCACCCAATTCCAGGCTCAGACTCCAGGCGGCATTGACGCCCCCGGCCGGTCCCGACAGGATGGTATGTATGGCCTGCCCGCCGGCCCGGGCCGCCGGCATTAATCCACCGTTGGACTGTTGCATGAAGACGGTTATACCCTGGAGCTGCCGCTGCAGGTGTTCCAGGTACCTATTTACAATCGGCCCCAGATAAGCGTTGATCACCGTGGTGGAGGTGCGCTCGTACTCGCGGAATTCCGGCATGATCCGGATAGAAAGAGAACAGGGGCAATCCAAATCGTGCAACCCTGCCGCCAGCTTCTCTTCATGGGCCGGGTTGATGTAGGAGTGCAGCAGGCAAATTGCCAGGGCTTCCGGCTCTAGTTGCCTCAGAACTTTTTTCAGCCCCTCAATTTCTGGATCCTCTAAAAAAACGACAACACTGCCATCAGCCCGGAGCCGTTCTTTAACCCCTAAGCATCGAGAGCGGGACAAAAGAGGAAGAGGTTTCTCGCCTGCCAGCTTAAAAAGTTGGGGTCGGGTCTGACGGCCGATAAAGAGTACGTCTTCAAATCCCTGGGTGGTCAGCAACGCCACCCGAGCGCCTCGACGTTCCAGAAAGGCATTGGTCCCCACCGTGGTGCCGTGCACCACTTCCAGGTCCGTCAGCTCCATTCCCAACAGATCCCTTATTCCGTCCAAAATAGCCTGGGCGGGATTACCCGGAGTGGATGGAACCTTAT
>Ga0351892_10025_pt1 | contig 59434 bp, 55 predicted proteins | sample TotcelFGM3001K14_FD_206763 | JGI IMG/M metagenome (GOLD analysis project Ga0351892, IMG submission 206763) | Enriched cells from coal bed in the Powder River Basin, Montana, United States - Total cells FGM rep3 HSBNCT.FGM.300.1.K14 ... | reverse complement strand
TTCCAGCCAACCTGAAGGTCGATCTTGACGCTCGCAGTGCCGCTGGAGGTGAGCACCACGTTCGTGTCGACGACGGCGATGGAAGAGGGGCAGAACGTCCACGCAAGGCCGGTGGACGTCACGATGGCGTCGACGGCCTGGTCGATGGCGTCAAGAAGCGCCGCCTCAACATCTGCAACGAAGCTCTGGAGTCCGGGATACTCGTCGCCAAGTGTGAGCGAAGCCATCGCGATGGAGGGGTCTCCGCCGCTGCAGCTGATCTCGCCCTCGGCGGAGAACGTGAAGGTCTTGCCTCCGACAGAGACTGTTGCGTCTGTGACAGTGGCGGTAAGGGTGTCGAATATGACGTTGAAGCCAGAGAGCGCGACAGTGATGCCGAACGCGGTGAACGAGGCATCGATGTCAAGCGACGTGTACGGGGCAACTTCTACGTCGATGTTCCAGTCAACCTCACGCGCCTGCAGGTAGGCGGTCGCCTTGGTCGCCAGCGTGTTGACCATTCCATCGAGCTTGTCTTGAATCTGCCCGGAGCTGTAGGAAGAGTTGCTGTTCGTCCATCGCACAACGAGGCCGGTGCCGTCCACGTTGACGCCTTCCAAGGCGCCATCCGGTGTCACCGGCAATCCTCCGGCAGCATCGAGAATCTGGTTCATCACGTCGACGATGGTGGCGATGTCGCCTGGTGAGAGTGTCGGAGTGAACGTGGTTGCAATCACGATGTTGCTGATGTCCGCGACTTGAAGCTCGCCGTCGCCTTCCAGATACTCCAACTCAAGGTCGCACGAGAACTTGGGGTACTTCCCGAGCACAGCGAGCGAGCCTTCGACCTGGACGATCTTTGTGTCGTCAAACTTCAGGCGAAGGTCCTCCAGGCCGACCGTAACTCCGCGGACTGCGAAAGCGAAATCCTGCACAATCATCCGGTGGTTGGTGGCGTCGAGGGTCACCGAAGGCGAGACTGTCACCGTGACTTCGGCGCCGGATATCGCATCCTCGAGCCACGTCTCTATGTCTCCCGCCGTATACGACGTCGTGTCGGCGCTCACAATGGGGGCAAACATGGATAGAGACAAAGTCATGAAGACCGTGAGAGTCAGAAGAAGCCGGGGAGCACGCTTCCGAATACGCTGAACAGTCCTCATTTCACCCACACCTCCAGGTCATTTGCCGGCAGGGGAGCCTGCCATACGTGTCAAGCCTGGCACGTACAAGGTCAGTATAGGCATTATGCCGCGGAGATTTCAATACCAGTGGCGCGGCAGGAACAGACGCACCTGGAATTATCGTGGGGAGCCATTGCGAGGGGTAATGTAGGAGTGACAGCATGCCTCGCCCATTGTCGGGCGGGGCACTGCGGCCGACACGTGAGTGTTGGTGGTGGTGATATCTGTCCACCTATTGAATCATGACCCACGTCTATCCAATGGCTGGGACATGTCCCGTTCCTACGAATGCCAGCCACACGGGCGCCCCAGGATTCCCGGGGACACCATCCCAGGATTGTCCGACCCGTTTGTGCATGGTGTCCCGTTATTCGTTCAGACTCAGTTGGCCGTTCCAGCAGAACTACGGGCGAGGTATGCCGTCGCCCTTACAGGTATTCGACATCTGCCTCTCGGGGAAGGGGACTCCGTCGTGTGCCTTCGCAGCGCAGCTCGGGCTGTGGTATGCTGGCTGTGGAGATTTTCGCTGATACGGGCGACTCCGCTCAAACAAGGAGGATCGACATGGTTGACGAGATAGAGAGACTACCTGACCGGTCCCCCTCTCCACTCAAGGACGCTGCGGTTCTGCAGAGACAAGTCAAGGAAGGGCTCAAGGCTGAGCTTCGACTCGAGAATGGCAGCGTTGCTCCGTGGGAGCGCTCGCGATTGCGCAAGTTCGCCGCCGAAGGCAGAAGGGCACAGGAAACGCTCCGCCGGCGTGGCCATGAACCAAGCCTCCCCGATGAGGCCCCTCCGCCCGACTAGAAGGCAGACGGTGGCTAATCGGGCGCGTTGTCACCCTGCACAGCCGGCGTTCGGCCCCATGGATTGGCTGTTCGTTGGCTATGACACGTGCCGCCCGGCGTACTGTCTCACTTCTGAGGAGGACAAATGAGCTATCTGGTCGTTCTGCCGATGGCCGTGGTGCACGAGGCCGCCAAGTACCCGCAGCGTTTCGCGGACATCGGCGTTGAATTTGCAGGCAGGGTTTGCCCCACGGAAGCAGATGTCATCGAGTTGGCGCGGGACGCCGACGCGATGATTGTCGAGGGCAGTCAGAGGCCCATTCCGCGCAGCGTCATCGAGAGTCTGTCGAAGTGCAGGATAATCGCGGGGACGCAGATAGGCTTCGACAGCATCGATACCGCCGCCGCCGCCGAGCACGGCATCCTGGTGACAAACGTGCCGGGCTACTGCGTTGAAGAGGTAACCGACCACACCATGGCGCTCATCCTGGCGTGTTCACGGAGAGTAGTGGAACTGAATAGGTCAGTGAAGGCTGGGGGTTGGGGCTTCGGACCGAACTCATCCGACATAAAGGAGTTCATTCGTCCGGGCATCGGCCGGCTCCGCGGGCGGACCCTCGGGCTGTTCGGTTTCGGCGCGATAAGCAGGGCGCTTGTGCCGAAGGCGAAAGGGTTCGGTTTGCGCATCATCGCCTGTGACCCCTTCGTGGATGCGGCCGCCGCCGCGGGCCTCGGAGTCGAACTGGTCGACTGGCACACGCTTCTCACTCAATCAGACTATCTCTCCATCCATGCTGCCTTCTCCCCGGAGACGCGACACGTATTCAATGAGGATGCGTTCCGGACGATGAAGCCCGCGGCGTGCCTCATCAACACGGCGCGGGGCGGATTCATCGACGAGCAGGCGCTTCGCGATGCGTTGAAGTCCGGCTCCGTCGCCATGGCGGCCATCGACGTCCTCACCACGGAGCCACCGGCGGAGAACCCTCTGCTGTCTCTGAACAACGTCATCTGCACCGGGCACTATGCCTTCTTCTCGCCGGAGTCGTTTGCGGAGCAGTGGCGGCGACCTGCCGATGAGGTATCCCGCGTGCTTCGTGGCGAGTGGCCCACTGCCATCGTCAACCCGCAGGCGAAGGAGAAGTTCGTGCAGCGCTGGGGGCCGATGAAGGATGCGTCAGTGTGAAGAACCCGGTTGTGTGGCGTTAAGCCGTTGCGACGTATATCTCCGCAGTGCATAATCAGGTATGAAGGACGATTCGATTCGAGGGAGGACTACCATGGCGAGGTCATTGGCGGCGTTGTTGCTGGTTTCGTTGCTGGTGATGGCGTCCGGCTGTGGCAAGAGCGACGGCGGTCCCTCCGGGACGACCCCTCCAACAGGGCCGTCCGCTGGAGATGCAGCTTTCGGTAAGACAACTCCCGGCGCTGACGACCTGGACGAGCAGCCGTGGGAGCTGAAGCCGGGCGGTGGGCAGACGCCGACAACTCCGACGACTCCGACAGTGCCTACGACGCCTACGACGCCGACAACGCCTACGACTCCGACGACCCCGACGACACCGGCAACGCCCACGACACCGGCAACCACGACTCCCGCCAAGGCTGTGACGGAAACGTTTGCCTCTGTCCCGGCTGGGACGGGCACCAAGGTGTGGAAAGGGGGAGGGTACGCCGGATTGCTGGCCGGCGACGATGCGAACAATGAGTCCTTCCGGGCGTTCTGGACATTCGACCTCGGCAAAGTGAAGTCATCCGACATCCAGAAGGCGACCCTCAGCTTCACACACAAGCGGACTGCGGGCGACCCGTTCAGTTTGAGCAGTCTGGGCCTTGGCCTGGGAGGAATTCGCGTGTGGATAGTGCGGTATGATTCCACCGGACTGCCCCGCTTCGGTGTGGCGACTATCACGGAGGTTCAGGAGCTGTTCGTACCCGAACTGGCCGGGGAACCGTTGCGCGCCTCCCCTGTCGAATTCGACATAACTACATACGTTGAGCGCATCGGCCAGAACATGGCGACTGACGACTTCGTGCAGCTCATGGTGGGCTTCCAGAAGACCTCCAACAACGACGGCAAGGCCGACTTCGTGGAATGGGAGAAGGCTACCGTGACTGTGACATACGCGCCGGTGTAGTGGAATGGGGCCAGGTGTTCGTGTGGCGGTTTGTGTTCTTTCCTTCTAGCTGTTACAGTGCCACTCGTCTCGAAGGGGATGGAGTTCCCCGACAAGCGCTCCTCGTGAGCTGATGACTCCTGACGCTGTGCCTCGGGGTCAGGAGTCGCAACGGTGACGCCAGGTCCCGCCGCAAGGCGGGTTTTCTTTTGCCCCTTCCAGCGGAATGCCCCATGGAGGACTGAACTGTGGAACACGTGTTCTTGATTGCCGCCATCTGGCTTGCACTGGCCGTGCTTTCGGCCGTCATCGCCTATCACCTCAAGATTTCGGTCGCATTAGTTGAGATATGCGTTGGCGTTGGTGTCGCGGCCTTGTTGAACGCACTGGGGCGGGGCAGCCTACCCGGCGCGAATGACGAGTGGATTCGTTTTCTGGCTGCATCAGGCGCAGTACTGCTGACCTTCCTGGCCGGAGCAGAACTCGAACCTCATGTCATGCGGAAGAAGCTGAAGGAGGTATCGGTAGTAGGACTGGTGAGTTTTCTTGCGCCGTTCTTGGGGTGTTCTGCCCTGGCGTACTACGTGCTCGGCTGGGACGCGCGGGCCAGCCTCCTGTGCGGAGTCGCCCTGTCAACCACGTCGATGGCAGTGGTCTACGCCGTGATGATTGAGACGGGTCTGAACAGGACTGAATTCGGCAAGGGGTTGTTAGGGTCGTGCTTCGTCACCGACCTTGGCACCGTCATTGCGCTCGGCGTTCTCTTCTCTCCGTTCACCCTCAGGACGGTGGTGTTCATAGCCGCGACGGCCCTGGTGCTGGCCCTCCTGCCTGCGCTGTCACATTTCTTGACGAGAGTGTATGGAGGCAGGACAGCCGCCATTCGCACCAAGTGGGTCACCTTTGTTCTGTTTGGACTTGGCGCCCTTGCACTTTGGTCGGGAAGCGAAGCGGTATTGCCGGCATACCTTGCGGGCATGGTGCTGGCCGAGTTCTCCAGCGCGGATCATGCCTGGGTCAGGCGTCTCCGGACACTCACCGTGGGCTTCCTGACACCTTTCTACTTCATCCGCGCGGGTACGTTGGTGTCGATGCCCGCCTTGCTGGCGGCCCCGGTAGTGTTCATGGTGCTGCTAGCAGGGAAGTTGCTCACCAAGGTCTTTGGGCTGTATCCCGTGGTCGCCGCGTTCAGGCGACAGCGCAATGAGCGCTGGTTCTACACTCTCATGATGTCGACCGGACTGACGTTCGGGACCATCTCAGCTCTCTTCGGCTTGTCCAACGGCATAGTGACCCAGGCACAGTATTCGTTCCTGGTCGCGGTCGTGATCGCGAGTGCGGTTGTGCCCACGCTGATTGCCTCCTACGCCTTCCTGCCATCCCATCTCTTGCCCGGCGCGAAACCGAAGGCCGCGGCGGCTCGGGCCGAAGAGGGTCTGAACGACGAGGGATAGACTTCGACTTGAGGAGCTTTGGCACGTGCGACCTGCGTTCAAGTCATCTCTGAATCGAGCGTCTGTGCTTTGAGCGCCGAGCGGACCGCGGACGCCGTATCCTGCAGCGCGCTCTTCGTTGCAGCTACAGCGCCGTGACCGAAACTGAGTGCTACGAGGTCGTCCTTGTAACGGGGCACTATGTGCAGATGGAAGTGAGGAATCGTCTGCCCGGCGGCACACTCATTGGCTTGGATGAGGTTCAGGCCATCCGGAGCCAGCGTCTGCTTGATCGCCCTGGCTATCTCCACTGCCATGACCATCAAGTGAGCGCCCAGATCTGATGGCAGTACATAGATGTTCTCAATGTGCTGCTTCGGTATCACAAGAACATGGCCAACTGTGGCGGGATACAGGTCCATCAGTGCCAGCGCATCTTCATCCTCTGCGATGACCTCAGCAGGTAGCTCATGCCTGGCTATTCTGCAGAAAGGACAAGACTGCTTGTTCTTCGTGTCCACACCGGCCTCCTCATCCTGGTTTCGGAGCAGCAACATCGTACGAAATCGAGTCCCCTCAACGGACGTTAGCTGTCCACACGACCGGAGATACCACCTACCTTCGGTTGTGACGGGTACCGCAGTAGATACTGCGCCGGGTGATGTGGGAGGGCCACGGTGGTACCCGCACGTTATCATATGCAGGTTCCTGTTGGTACCCCATCCGGGAATGCGCAGGCGCAGTCTCCGGAACGCCGAGCGCCTTCGGGCGCGTTGAGAGAGGTTCTGAGTCACGGGGGAATTGCAGCGATGCTCCGCTTCGTCGCCTCCCCGCCTCGCCGTGTCGGTTGATTCGGAGCACCAGGTGGTTCTTGTGCAGGCATGTCGTGTCGTGGCATGCTTGTGGTGTGGGCGATACGAGTTGTGGGATTGGCGCAGGTCCCACGGGAGGCGCGGCTCACATGGATACGACAGAACTGAACGCCGAACTGCAGCGCATGGTAGACGACATTTCAGATGTCTCTCAGTACATCTGGGAGAGTGGCTGGTCCGCGGCTAATGGAGGAAACCTGTCGGTTGATGTCACAGACACCGTGACCGAAGGCGACTTTCCTTCGACCGATGCGACGCCGCTCGCCTTGCCCGTGGTGGCGCCGGCGCTGGCTGGTCGCAGCCTGTTTGTCACGGCAAGCGGCTCTCGATTCCGCGACGTACGCCGTAACCCGGCGAAATCGCTCCTGCTGGTGAGGGTGTCCGGTGACGGATCCGGATACGACGTCCTGTGGGGTGGGGATGGCGGGAGCGGCAAGCCCACTCTCGAGTTCATTCCGCATCTCAAGGTCCATGAGCACCTGAGGTCGCGCGAATTGCCCCAGCGCGTGGTACTGCACACGCATCCCGTGCACCTCATCGCCATGACGCACCTGCCGGAATACCGCAACCCCGATTTCGAACGGGTGCTGCAGACGTCGCAGACCACCGCCAGGGTGTTCCTCGGAGAGGGTGTGGGCATGGCGAAGTACATGGTCATGGGAAGCGAGCAACTTGCGGACAGGACGGTGGACTTACTGCGTGGCCGCCGGGCAGTGATATGGGAGCGGCACGGCTGTCTCGCCATCGGGCGCGACGTGTTTGAGGCATTTGATGTCACTGACCTGCTCGAGAAGGCGGCCCAGGTATTCCTGATCTGCGTCACCTCCGGCTATGAGCCGAAGCGGATGAGCCCGGATGAGATAACCGCCCTCGGCGGATGACCTGACTACATCCGGGCAGCACGGCATCGCTGCCGCAGGAGACTTCCGCAGCATGCGGCCATCGATGCCAGCGGCTGTGCCTGATGTGCGATGCCGTGAGACCGGGCGTACACCGGCTGATTTCCGTGTTGGCCACCCGTTCTGGTCCGCGCCGACTGGACATATGAATCGTGGTGTGCGAAGCTTCGGACAAGTCCGAAGAAGATGGGAGGTGTGTCTATGCCAGGTCTTGGTTCGTTTACGACGGTTGTTGGTCCCCTGATGGCTATCCTTGCACTGGTGGCGGGTATCCTCATCCTGATACGGCCCAGCATCATGAACTTCATTGTTGCCATCTACCTGATTGTGGTGGGCGTGCTCGGGATCATTAGTTCTGGCTTCTCTCTGATACCTGTGCTTACGCTGGTAGCGGGGATACTCATTCTGATTGCCCCGAGTATCCTCAACTTCGTTGTCGCAATCTACCTGATTGTGATCGGCGTTCTGGGGCTCATCGGTGGCGGGTTGTCCCTGATGCCGGTGCTCGCACTGGTGGCAGGCATCCTCATCCTGATTATGCCGCGCCTGCTGAACTACGTTGTGGCTATCTACCTGATAGTGATTGGCTTAATGGGCCTTGTCGCGTACTTCTAGTCGAGCGCACTGCAGGACAGGAGCACTGCTGCCCCTGTAGCGATGATGTGGTCTTTGCCGGCGTGAGGGCGCCCGCGATGTGTGGGCGCCCTACATGCCGGGAAGGCGAAGCTTGGGCGACGGGCGGTACAATTCCATCAACCACATATCGGCGAACGTCCCGTCGGGCCGTTCCCAGGACTCTTTGAGGATGTCTGTCCTGACGAATCCGACCGCCTCGTACGAGTGTATGGCGGAGGCGTTGTTGGGAAAGACGGTCAGTTCCAGCAGAGACAGGTCCAGTTCGTCGAATGCGTAGGCTGTGGCCTGCCGTAGTGCCTCGGTACCAAGCCCGCGCCCCCTGTACTTCTTGTCCATGATGGCCAGCCCCACTTCGGCGCCTGTGCCGCTGTCACGAACGCCCTTGAGCGACACGTAGCCGATGGGGGTGTTGTCTTCGGTGGCCAGGATGCTCAACGCGATTGTATAGCCGCCGGCCATGTTGGGGACGGTGATGTTCTCGATGTACCTGAGGAACCGCTCTTTCTCGTCGGGCTCGAAGGGCTTCCAGCCCATCGTCTCGACAAGAACAGGGTCATCAGAGAGGGCGAGATAGCGGGCGATATGCTCGTCTTCCAGAGGGACCAGTCGTATGGGAGGCTCGCTTGCCATCGACACGAATACTGTACCACAAACACGCCACGTCTGTCGGTATCTTGTCGTGGGGACGTCCTTCTCCACCTCGCAGCGGACGGTTGGCCAGCTTGGGAAGGAGTGTCAATGACCGATTCTGCAGGAGAGCGCAGCTCAGTTTTGGGGCGGGCGCCATGCTTTGACGCAGGTTGAGTGGTCGCTGTACCATGGCGAACCCAACGTACAAGGAGGACGAGCGCGCAAGATGGCTGATTTGAAACACCTTCGTGCCCTGCACGAGGCGATTCTGAACATGGACCTCGAAGGTATCGGCGCGATTGCCCAGGCGGCGATGGATGCGGGCGTCGAGCCGCAGGCGGCCATCACCGATGGGATGGTCCCGGGCATGGTGGAAGTCGGGCAGAAGTTCGAAGAGGGCGAGTTCTTCCTTTCGGAACTCGTGGTTGCCGGCGAGGTGATGAAGGATGGCATGAAGGTCATTGAGCCGTACCTGACTGCGGGGGCCGGGAGCAGCGATTCCAAGGCAAAGGCTATCGTTACCACCGTCGAGGGCGACTACCACGATATCGGCAAGAACATCGTGGTCACGCTGCTGGGAGTGCAGGGATTGGAAGTCATCGACCTCGGCATGGATGTGCCGGCTGCGAAGATTGTCGAAGAAGTGCGTATCCACCGGCCGGCCGTGCTCGGTTTATCAGCGCTGCTCAGCACCACCATGGCACGCATGGGAGACGTCATCGAGGCGCTGAAGGCGGCTGGATTGCGAGACGGGGTGAAGGTCATCGTTGGCGGCACGCCGGTGACTCCTGAATATGCGGACAGCATCGGTGCGGACCATTGCGCGTTGAATGCCATCGAAGGCGTCCACAAGTGTACCGAGTGGCTGATCGACCTTAAGGAGGGGAAGTAGAATGGCAGAGATGACGCGGCGCGAGAGGATGCTGAAGGCCAGCCGGCGGCAGATGGCCGACCGTGTGCCGTTCTTTCACAACTGGCGGCACTGCCAGCAGGGCTGGGCTGAACGGGATTGTCGGAATCGCGGCATGGGGCTGAGCTGGGCACGGCCAAGCTACACCTTCACCTGGCATGGCGTGGAAGTGACCGAGACCTACGAGTCGTTCACGACTGCAACGCAGACGCTGCGGCGGACTTTCAAGACGCCTGCGGGGACCATCTCACAGGTTGAGAAGCGCGAGCCGGGATACGGGCAGTGGCATGGCGTGCGGGGTTGGCGAGACGTCACTCCGTGGCAGACCGAGCGAGCCATCAAGGGGCCCGACGACTACAAGGTTCTCAAGTACATGTACGAGAACCTCGAGATCAAGCCCGACTACTTCGGACTGGAGCAGGCGAAAGACTGGCTCGGGGAAGACGGCATGGTCTGGGACTGGGTGCCTCACGCGGGTTTGCAGTTGCTGATGATTGACTGGGTCGGCAGTGAGGGCGGGCGCTTCTTCGTGCACCATGCCCGGTACCCCGACCTGGTGGAGGAGATGTACCACGCCATATCGAAGGCGTACGAACCGCTGTGGGAGATTGCGGCAGGCTCGCCTGCTGACTTCTTCCTGCTGGCGGACAACGTCGACGCAGTGCTGGTGAACCCGAAGCTGTTCAAGAAGTACTTCATGCCTGAGTGGGAGAAGTGCTGTACGGCGTTACATGGCGGGGGTAAGCTCGTGGGCGTACATGCTGATGGCAGACTTGCATCCCTGAAACACCTGATTCCCGAGACTCCCATCGACGTCATCGAGGCCCTGCATGTTCCGCAGATGGGAGACCTGTCCCTGGGCGAGGCGCTCGCGCTGTGGCCGGAAAAGGTGATATGGACCGGATTCCCCGGCTCCGTGTACGCGCTGGGGCCGCAGGCGACGAAGCGGCAGGCTCTGGCGATGCTGCGTGACATGGGCACCGGTGAGAGGGTCTGCTTCGAGATGTCCACGGAGAACCAGGTCTCCAACGAGAACCTGCTGGCGTTGACGTCGGTGCTGGAACACGCAACGTTACCTCTGACGCCGGAGAAGATAGACCAGATCGAGCGGTCACTGAAGTAACCCGGCTGCGACGTCCGGCGTGATGTGCCTGTCCCACTGTATCCAGAACGACAGACGCACGCGGGGAGCGGAGACGCCATGAGTGTGACAGCAATCATAGTGAATATCCTTGCCCTTGGCGGACTTGCCCTCGCACTGACAAAGGACAGAGGCAAGGCGCGGCAGGCGCTGCGCGCAGCGCTCAGGTCGTTTCTCGGCATTCTGCCTTCACTCATCATTATCGTGGTGCTCATCTCGCTGTTAATGGCGTTTCTTCGTCCGGATGACATCTCTCGCTACATAGGAGACCAGGCAGGGTTCGTCGGGACGCTTGCCGTTGCTGCTGTTGGCGCGGTGCTGTTCATGCCAGCCGTCGTCGCCTTCCCTCTCGCGGCCTCACTGCTTGCGAACGGCGCATCGGTGCAGTCGGTTGCGGCCTTCATCACCACGCTCACGATGATAGGAGTGGTCACGCTGCCGCTGGAGATCAAGGAGTTCGGGCGGCGCATGGCGCTTCTGCGCAATGTGTTCAGCGCTGCGGCTGCGCTGGCAATCGCGCTCGCAATGGGGGCGCTGCTGTGAAGACAAGCGGAGCGGCGAGCGCTGGAGCAACGGGTAGACCTTCATCAGGGGCCGCAAGGGGCTATGTTATAGCTGCAGTCGTAGTGGCCGCGGCGATACTGCTGCTGCTGAGGTTTCCAGCCAATGCCGGTCTTGCCGCGTCCACGGCACGCGTTTATGTAAGGGAGATGGCAACGATACTGCCGGCGGTCATGGTTCTTGTCGGGCTGTTCAGCGTGTTCATTTCGAGAGAGCAAGTTGCGAAGCATGTGGGTAAGTCCTCAGGAGCCCGAGGGATACTCCTGTCACTGGTGGCAGGGGCGCTCCCCACAGGACCGCTGTACGTTGCGTTTCCCCTCGCGGTGGCGCTGCTGAAGAAAGGCGCACGTGTCTCGAACGTGATTATCATGCTCTCGGCGTGGGCCTGTATCAAGCTGCCGCAGGAACTGATGGAGCTTCAGTTCCTGGGGGCGCGCTTCATGTTGACAAGACTGGCGCTCACTATCCTCCTTGTCGTTCCGATGGGACTGGTCATCGAGCGCCTGGTCGAATGGGACGATGCGCGGAAAGCACCTTCCGGTGGGTAAGAGTCGGCGTCTCGATATGCGACCCGCTTGAGCCGAGGACGTGTTGTTCAGACCATGCCGAAATGCCCTGTGGTATAGTCGCACGGGAATCGACGCAGGAGGTTTCACCGGATGAGAATCGCGATAGTTGGCATAGGTGGTGTGGGAGGATACCTCGGTGGACGGTTGGCGCACGCTTTCCCTCCTGGAGACGAGCGCGAGATTCTGTTTGTCGAGAAGAATCGGGCGCACCTCTCTGCCATCAAGAAGAACGGCCTGAAGCTGCTGGCGAAAGACGGTGACGCCGTGGTACACCCGTTCCACGCAACGGACGACCCTCGCACACTGGGAAAGGTTGATGTGGTGCTCATGTGTACCAAGGGCTACGACCTGCTGACAGCCGCGCAGATGATGGCAGTGGCGGTTGAGGAGCACACGGTGGTGATACCTCCCGGCAATGGAGTGGGGAACGCCGATATCGTGAAGGAGGGACTGGCGCGCCAGGGGGACGTTATCAGTGCCTGCATCTACATTTCCACGCATATACAGTCGCCGGGCGTTGTCGAACAGATGGCAGGTCCCCGGAAATTCTACTTCGGCAACCCGAACGGAGAAGTTGAGCGCTACCGCGCTATAGAGGCGGCGTTTGTTGCCGCAGGTCTCAATGCGGAACTCACCCCGAACGTTCTGCGTGAGGTGTGGTCGAAGTACCTCTTCGTGGAACCGCTTTCGGTTCTGACGTCGCTCTATGCGGTGCCCCAGGGTGGACTGCTGGACGACGCAACCCGCAGGAAGCAGTTGCAGGCGATGATGGCGGAGATCGGCGCTCTCGCTGCCAAGGCGGGAGTCGAACTACCGGAAGGCATCGTCGAGCAGTCAATGGCTAAGGCCGACAGCTTTCCGTATGAGACCAAGACGTCGATGCAGCTCGACTTCGAGCAGCGCAAGCCGACCGAGTTAGAGACGATGATCGGCTACGCCGTGCGCAAGGGGAAGGAACTCAGCGTGCCGATGCCTCATCACAATGAGGTCTACGCCGCGCTGCTGCGCAAGGCCGCGTAGCGGACCCGCGTGAGGCAGTTCACCGTGACAGAATAGCTGAAGGCTCCGGATTCCGGCGCCTTCAACGTTGATGGAAGTGCTTGCGGGCAGGCGTTTACTCCTGCTCAATTGCCGCCGCAATGAGGTCGCCCATCTTCTTCGTGCTGACCAGCGTCTTGCCGTCTTCCATGATGTCTTTCGTCCGGTGGTTCACGACGACCCTGCCGACCGCGCGGTCCACCGCGTCCGCTTCCTTGTGCAGTCCGTAGGTGTACTTCAGCATGAAGCCGGCGCTGAGCACCGTGGCGATTGGGTTGGCGATCCCCTGGCCGGCGATGTCCGGCGCGGACCCGTGGATGGATTCGTAGTACCCGAACAGTCTCTCTTCCTTCACGCCGGAGCCGGCAAGTTGAGCCGAAGGCCCCATCCCGAGGGAACCGGCGATGCCGGCGGCTTCATCGCTGATGATGTCTCCATACAGGTTCCCCATCACCAGGACGTCGAAGTGTCGGGGTTCCCGGAGCAACTGCATCGTGCAGGCGTCGGCGAGGATGTGCTCGAGTTCGACATCGGGGTACTTCTTGCTCATCTCGATGGCCATTGCTCGCCAGAGCTTGCCCGTCTCGGTGACATTGGACTTCTCGATGGAGGCAAGTCTCTTGCGGCGCGATTGAGCAAGCTCGTAACCCACACGCAGTATTCGTTCTATCTCCGGCTCGCTGTAGAACATGGTGTCCACGGCCATGCGCTTGCCGTTCTCAGTCCACTGCCGCTTGGGCTGACCGAAGTAGGCGCCGCCCGTGTTCTCACGTACGACGATGATGTCCATTCCGCGAACCTTGTCCGACTTCAGCGGGGAGCAGCCCTCCATGCCCGGATAGACTTTGACCGGCCTGATGTTCGCGTATAGTTCGAAATCCTTCCTGAGGCGAAGCCCTGCCGTATTGGTGTAAACCGGGGCCCCCGGATAGTCCCATTTCGGCCCGCCGAGCGCGCCGAACAGAATCGCGTCGCTGCGACGGCAGAGCTCCATGTTCTCCTCGGTCAGCGGCGTGCCGTATTTGTCGATGCTGACTCCGCCGATGTCGAAGTAGTCCAGTCTGAATTCGTGCCCGTACTTCTTCTCCACGGCCTTGAGGACTTTCACGCCCTCCGCGATGATCTCAGGACCGATGCCGTCGCCTTCGCCTACCGCGATGGTGCCCTTCATATCTGCTGCCCCCTTCTCTGCTGTTGATGGAGTTCGCTGTGGGATTCCTTTGGGGTGGGTGGAAGCGTGTGTAAGGCTCGCGTTGCCAACCCCGCGGGTGATGATAAACCGAGTGCTGCGGTTCGTCCAGTCGGCAGTTGTGGGCTTCGACCGGCAGCTGAACGGAGCAATCGGAAACGGCCAGTCCAGTCTGCTATAGTCCACGCAATTCCCGCAGCGGGTCGAGGCATGTCACGAGGGTTGGCCCGGCGGGCAGTGGCGCGGCGACTCCATGACGAGTGGGTCGCAGATTGCGCAGAGGAGGCAGCCCATGTTCGGTCGGTCCAGGTACACCATCAGGCCCGTGTGCGTGGGGACTCTCACGATTGACAAGTCGCACCTGGTGTTTGGTGTGGGATACGGCGAGAAGATAGACAGCGCTGTGTGTATGTGGTACGTGGAGGGAGCCGGCCGGCGCATCATGGTGGATACCGGGTGCTGCGACCCTGAGCGGTCGGCGAAGTATCACTACCCGCTGAAGAGGACACCGGAGCAGGAGCCGAGAACTGCCCTCGCCGCCATCGGCGTGGACCCGGCGGACATCGACACGGTTGTCTGCACGCATCTGCACTGGGACCACTGCTACAACCACGAGCTGTTCACGAAGGCGCGTTTCTACGTTCAGAAGACCGAGCTGCAGTACGCCGCTGCGCCCCACCCGATGAACTGTAAGGCGTACGAGTCCATCACTATCGGCATGACGCCGCCGTATCTGAAGACGAGGTTCGAGGTTGTTGATGGCGACCTGGAACTGGCTCCGGGGCTGAAGTTGTACTTCGCGCCCGGGCATACCCCGGGCATGCAGGGGCTGGCTGTCGACACGAAGGCGGGCGTGTACTTCGTGGCGAGCGACAACCTGCCGCTGTACCTCAACTGGGAGGGCAACCAGCTGCAGAAGCACATCCCGGGCATCAACTTCGTGAATGTGGATGACTACTATCGCACGTTCAAGTTGATTGAGCGAGTCGCCGACCACATCCTCCCCGGCCACGACCCGAAGATGCTGGAGAAGGCAGTGTACCCGTAGGTCCGGAGCGGGCGTCACTCGGTGCGGCAGGGACACGAGGGAACCATCCGGCAATCTGTGGGCCGGCATCGCCCTGTTGTCGCGCGCCACGTACTATTCGGTCTTGGATTCGGTGATCAGCCCGTATAGCTCCGGTCGTCTGTCTCCGAAGCGGTCAAGCTCCCACTCCCCCGTGAAGTGCGTGATGCGCTTGGTGCGAGCCTTGGCAGGTTCGAGTTCAGCGTAGATAATCTCCTCGTTGTCGTCCGATGCCCTGGCCAATGCCATGCCCATGGGGTCCATCACTTTGCTTCTGCCCCGGAAGGGATAGCCGCGCTCCTGGCCCACGCGGTTGCACCAGACTACGTAAACCTTGTTCTCGATGGCACGAGTGGTGGTGACGCGGGCAGCCCGTTCCACCAGGCCTGTGGTTGCGAAGTTGGTCTGAAGGACAACCAGGTCAGCACCCAGCAAGGAATGCACGCGCGCGGCCTCGGGGAAGAAGGTGTCATAGCCAAGCTCGAGTCCGATGCGCAGATTCGGGATGTCGCACAACTCGAACGGCTTATCTCCCTTCTCAACGAAGCGGTCGACGGCCTGGAACGCGACGTGGTTCTTGTGGTAGGCGCACACAAAGCCACCGGGACCGATGAGTACGGATGTGTTGAATAGCCGGTCGCCCGCCTGCTCCAGAAGGCCGAAAATGACATGGACCTTCAACTCCGTGCAGAGCGATGATATGGCGCGAGTGGCCGGGCCGGGCACGGTTTGAGCTGAGGCCAGAGCCTCTTCGCGTGAATCGAACTGATAGCCGGTGAGGGAGCATTCCGGGAACACTATGAGGTCGGCCTTGCTTCCCGCCGCCTCCCCGGCACAGGCAGTCATCCTCGCCATGTTCGTTTCAGGCATCCCCAGCTTGATGTCTATCTGTGCGACTGCGACGATAGTTGTATCAGACATGTCTCTCCTCACTCAGCACGCTTGTCATATGCTGGCACATCCGGCGGCGGATGCCCAGGCAGCAACAGTTGTCCGGCGCTTTGGCATACGAGAGGCGGGCAGAACGCTTTCCTCGCCTCGCAGTCCCATTCGTCGCCATTCAATACAGCCACGCGCCGTACTCGGGCAGATGCTTCATATCCTCGAAGAGCCAGACCATCCTGTCCAGGTACCAGCTCTTGCCGATGTAAGCGAGCGCCACGCCCATTGCTGCCGGCCAGACCGACAGCGAGATGATGCCCCAGATGGAGAGGAGCATGCCGAGCGACGAGATGCCGTTCAGAACCTTGGGCAGCGTCCTGTGGTACTGAGGCACGGGGACTCTGTCGCGGTTCGCCCAGACACGCTCGCCGAGCACGCTCTTCGACTCCCAGGTGTTTGTGGTGAGGGGTCTCTTGAAGAACACCGGATTGGAGACCATCCACGCCAGGGCCAGGATTGCGGGGATGATGCACCACCAGCCTATCCAGACCCTGCTCCAGAAGGCGAGGATGATGAGCGGGAGCACCGAGTATCTCGTTCGCACGCTCCACGGATTGGCGTGCTTCATCCAGTTGTCATCTGACAACCGGAATAACCCGGCAATCTTGGTCTCGACGGTCATCCGCGAGTCCTCCTGTTGTAGCGGCCGCCCGGATGCGGAGTCCGGCGTAATGCTGGCATATGTTCAGCAGAAGGGCAATGGGGTGTCTCACCGATCCGAACGAGCCGAAAGCGCAGGTCACGCTACCTATTCTGCCGTCTCCCATGCCTCGCGTAGCCAGCCTTCGACTTCCGCGTCGATGTCTGCAAGTGCGTGGAGTTCGAGGTGATGATTGAAGCGCCCTGACATCGGCCCGACTGTCTCCTTCCATCTGGCGGACGTGTCTCGCCGATTCAGAGAGACCGTGAGCACCAGGGTCGCGTGCTGCCCGTGGAGATACCGGTCTGGTATCCAGGCCCAGGCAAAGGCTCTGCGCCTGCGAAATGACACATGGCTCTTGCCGACCCGCAGTTCCGCCGCCCCGACTGCCTCCATCGTGGCGCGCAGAGCGTCGAATAGCTTTCGGCTATCTTCCCATCCAGCGAAGAACTCATCGAACGTCATAGCGACCGTCCGCCGCTGTACCGCTCGCGGTCCTCGCGGAGGATATCCCACATGAGGTCCGGTTGCCCTTTCATGGCCTCGATCTTCTCCTGGTCTGTGTCCCGGCTGAACGGGCAGCTCGCGATGCATATGCCGCAGTCAGTGGCGTACTCGGCCCACATATGAAAGCACGTCACCTCGTCGAATTGCCACACCGGGTGGTCATTCACCATTCGGGGCGGACCGGAAAGCGCCTTGCTCGGGCACTTGACCGCGCATTGGCCGCACAGGGCGCAGAACTCCGGCAGCCCGAAGTCGATTGGCTCATCCACCTCCAGAGGCAGATTGGTCAGCACCGCGCCCAATCTCACCCGGTTGCCGAATTCCTTCGTCACGAGGAAATGACACCGACCCCGCTGCCCAAGTCCCGCCTTCCCGGCGAGTGGCACGAGGGGCGCATCGTACCTTGCCATTGAATTCAGCGATGTCTCGTAGCCGATTGACTTGATGAATCCGGACAACCTCGCACCCACGTGCGCAGCCTTGACGTATCCGTTACACGTAGCCAGCAGCGTCTCCCGGCGCGGGGCACGGTCGATCAGCTCCCTGTCCATCGCCACTGCGAACACGACTGCGAATCGGAAATCGCGGGACACGGGGGCGCCGGAGCGACGATGCGTGTAGTAGTCGTTGTCCTGCATCTCCGTGATGCCCACCAGTGCCGTACCGTAGAAGCGCGCCACTTCCTTGATGAGAGCGCTCGCTCTGTCAGGCAGCAAGGTTACGCGCCGCCCGGCGGGCCTTCTGCGGAGGTCCGCCACGACGATGTCGTTGATGACCGCCGTCGAGTCGTCGATGAGCGCCCGCACCAGGTCTTCGTCCGTTAATCGTTCAAGCAGCTTTGGCATCTCATCCGGACGTGGTTTGAGAGCCTGAATCTCCTCCACGCTCAGGCCGCCGCCGAGTATCAGCCGCGCCAGCCCTCCGCGGTCGCGCAGCGCATCGTCCTCCTTGCGACGCTCTGGATGCCTCCGATAGTACTCCTCGTACTCATCGCTTCCAGCGACGAGTTGTAACCTCGCAAAGAGGGTGTCGCGCTCGTCGTATTCGGTTGGCTGCTCCGCTTCATCCATCTGTGAGCTCTACGTGTAAGCCCATGGTCGCCCGGGTCGCTGCGTCAGTCACGTTAGTGTAGCAGGCCGGATTCGCGCCTCTGAACCTGCTTTTCCAACGCCCGGCACGTGATATGTCGGTATACGCTGCGAAAGGGTGTCATGTCGTCAGCGGAGCCCGGCGCGCAATCGGAACAGCAATCTTCTGCGGGCAGATGTCGCGGTAAGCACCGGGGCCATTCCTGTCGCCGGACGCATTCGGCGCTTGATGGACCCGCTGACCCGCGCTGGTACGGGTGTACATCTGGGTTTGGCCCTGCAGCAACGGAGACCCCGAGGTGCTAGAATCCCGCAGAGCCGTGACAGCGGCCGGAAGGAGGCAGCACATGGGCGGCACGAACTACACCATCACGCCGATGACAGTGGGCACGTTGACTATTGAGAGGCCGCAGTTTGTCTGGGGGCAGGGGTGGGGCACCGTGGTTGAGTGTCCGGTGTTGATGTTCTACGTGGAAGGTGGTGGCAGGCGCGTCATGGTGGACACGGGTTGCGCGGACCCCGATTGGGCCACGAAGTACCACAAACCCTTCGTCCGCACGCAGGAGCAGGAGCCCCTGCGCGCCATTCGGGCGATCGGTGTGGACCCGGCGGAGATAGACACGGTGGTGGTCACGCACCTGCACTGGGACCACTGCTACAACCAGGAACTATTCACCAATGCCCGCTTCTTGGTTCAGAGGATCGAATTGCAGTATGCGGCCGCGCCTCATCCCATCTTCGCAAACGTGTACGAGGCTCCTACTACCGGCATGACCCCTGCCTACAGCAAGACGAAGTTCGAGGTGTTGGATGGCGATTTCGACCTCGCCGACGGCTTCAAGCTTGTCTTTGCCCCGGGACATGCGCCGGGGATGCAGTGTCCGCTGGTCAGTACGGCTAGGGGCGTGTACTACATCGCGGGCGACAACGCTCCGCTGTTTGAAAACCTTGAGGGCAACAAGTTCGGCCGCCCCATCCCGGGCATGATCTATGAGAACCTTGGCGCGTACTATGAGACGTTCAGGCGCATGGAACGCCTGGCCGACCACGTGCTGCCGGGTCACGACATGAAGGTGCTGCAGCAGGCGAAGTACGGATAGGCCGTCCGGTGCGGCTGGCTCTGACTGTTGCCCCATAGTAGACAGGAGGACCTCTGACAATGTCAACATCCGAGACCAAACCTCCGGAAAGAAAGAAGACCACTCCTGGCGACCTGCTGGCAAAGAAACAGCGGGGTGAGAAGATAGTACGAATCACGTGCTACGACTACCCCATGGCCCTGCTGGCCGACCGCGCCGGGGTGGATGCCATACTCGTAGGAGACTCGTGTGGCATGGTCGTGGCGGGGTTGAAAAGCACCGTCCCGGTGACGATGGAAGACATGATCTACCACTGCAGCGCCGTTTCACGTGCTGCCCGGTATGCCATGGTCATCGGCGACCTTCCGTTCCTGTCCTATCAGACGGACACCCGGGACGCTATCTACAACGCTGGAAGGTTGGTGAAAGAGGGCGGGGCTGATGTCATCAAACTGGAGGGAGGGCAGGATTTCGCGCCGACCGTCAGAGCTATCGTGAAGGCCGGCATCCCCGTTGTAGGCCACATAGGAATCACCCCGCAGAGTGCGGCCATGTCAGGCGGATTCAAGGTGCAGGGCACTGACGTGGCCACCGCCCGCCGGCTGATCCAGGATGCCAGGGCATTGCAGGAAGCTGGAGCGTTCATGATGACCCTGGAAGGGGCGCCCGACCGGCTGGCCGAGGTCATCTGCAAGGAGCTGACTATTCCGGTCACCACGATGGGCGCCGGCCCGAACACCGACGGGCAGACGATAAACATGTACGACATCCTCGGGCTGTTCGACCGGTTCACGCCCAAGTTCGTCAAAAAGTACGCCAATCTTGCCGACGTGATTGTGCAGGCCCTGCAGCACTACAAGCAGGAAGTGGAGACGGGCGTGTATCCGGGGCCTGAGCACACGTACCACATGAAAGATGAAGTGCTGAAGGAAATACTGGGGCAGTAGCCCGTCGGCGCTTGCAGCGACAGTGACGACGTAACGCCACCGTGCCGGCAGTTGGTGTGCTGTGTCGAGAAGCTGAAACGGAGGGACAACCCGATGCAGGAAGGTACGATAACGCGCCCGTCGCGGAATCTGCTGGAGGGATTCAGAGCGATTCCGACGGCCACCATCAGTGACGTCCTGGACAGCCTGAAGATAAGCGGGATTGTGAACGGGTTCCGCTGCCTCATCCCCTCGGTCAGAATTGCAGGGTGCGCTTTCACGGTCAAGTCGATTGCGGGCGAGCGGGACACCTACACTGCGGCCGATTTCCCGATAGGCCAGGTGATTGCGAAGATGGAGGAAGGCGACGTGTTCGTCGTCGATCTGGGCGGCAGGGAGGTCTCCCATGCCGGTGGGCTGGCCTGTACCGCCATGAAGGCTCGCGGTGTTGCCGGGATGGTCATAGACGGCGGGTGCCGCGACATCGACCACGTACTGAGCATCGGTTTCCCGGCCTATTCGCGCCACGTGTGCGCCACCGGAGCACGGTCCCGGGTCAAGATAGATGCAATCAACGTGCCGATCGAGGTGGCCGGGATACGAGTATGTCCGGGGGACATAGTGGTGGCTGACGCCACGAGCGTGGCTGTCGTTCCGTCGGCTGTGGCGCAGAAGGTTCTGGAGGAGTGTCAGAGTCGTGAGGAGCTTGAAGGGCAGTTCGTAGCGAACCTGAACAAGGGGGGGACCTTCGAAGAGTCCCACAAGAAGCTGGGTATCCTCTAGCGGTTCCGGGCAGCACATCTGGCGAGGGAAGAGCTCAAGACTCGTGTGACAACTTCTCGCGGGTTGCACCGGGTCTGCGTATCGCCACGATTGTGGTGAACCCTCTTAGACTGTGGTCCGTTCAGTCAGCGAAAGTGAATCCCTTCTCTCGGAAGACCGCCGTGCATGCAGCCACGACGTCGGGGTAGTACCGTGTTCCTCTGCCGGCGGACAACTCGTTAAGCGCCGCGTCGATGCCCAGCGCCGGACGATACGGGCGATGAGAGAACATGGCCTCAACCACATCGGCAACGGCCAGTATCTGGGCCTCCGGCAGAATGTCATCGCCGGAAAGACCCTGCGGATAGCCGGACCCATCCAGACGCTCGTGATGCTGCAGCACCACCTCTGCCACGGGGTCGGGCAGTCTGGCGCGCTTGATGATTTCGTACCCGACCTGTGAGTGGGTCTTGACTAGGCCGAATTCCTCGGGAGTGAGCCGGCCGGGCTTGCTCAGTATCTCGGACGGCACCGTCGTCTTTCCGATGTCGTGTATGACCGCTGCCGTGCGTACCAGAGAGATGCATGACTCCTCCGGCAGCCCCATCTCCCGGCCAATCGCCACCGCCAGTTGCGCGACCCGTCTCTGATGCCCGGAGGTATAGGGGTCGCTGGCCTCGACGATCTGCTCGATGACGTCAAGGGTCCCCTGGACCACCTGCTCGAGCTTGACGTTGCTGTCGCGTAGCCGTTCCTCCGCTTTCTTGCGCTCCGTGATGTCGCGAACGACGGCCAGTCGGACGTCCCTGCCGCCCCAGTCTGTGACGCGCGCGTGCACCTCCGCGGGCATCACCGTTCCATCCTTTCGAACGTGCGCCGTCTCCAAAATGGATGTGCCGTCCGACACAGCCTCATGCAGACGTTTCCCATATTCAGGCGCCATGAAGTCCCGAAGGTCGTGCCCCAGCAACTCGTCTCTGCGATACCCGAGGTTCAGACAGCCTGCTTCGTTCACATACCGGATGGTCCAGTCGTCGAGCTCGGTAACGATGATGATGTCGGTCGCCGCGTCCAGAAGCTGTGCCTTGAGGTTGGACTCGTCCTGGATCCTGTTGCGCTCGGCGATGTCCTTCTCCAACTCCGCCACCTTGGTCACCAGCTTCGTCAGGAGCCGTTTGCTGTAGCCCATGAGAAAGCCCGAGTACGCAACAGGAGCAACTTCCGGAGGGGGCGGAAGGTTTGAGCCAGTCTTCTCCACTACGTTGGCGAGTACGCGGGCGAATTCTTCAGCTTCGGCCGGCTTGCGGACGAAAGCGTCGGCTCCTAGACTCAGAGCGAACTTCTCGTCCTCATCCGAGGTATACGTTGCGGTGTAGAAAACCACCGGAATACCCCTGAGCTGCTTGTTCAGTTTCCACTCCATGCACAACTGGAAACCGTCCATCTCCGGCATCAGGATGTCCGTGACCAGTATCTCTGGGGGATCCTTGAGGGCCTCGGCCAGGGCCTCCTCTCCATTCGCTGTGCTTCTGACGTCGTGGCCGTAGGCGTGAAGCTGCTTTGTCAACAGCTTTCGGCTGTCGTCATTGTCTTCCGCCACGAGTACTCTCATGCATCCGCTCCTTCGTGCTAGTGTTCGGAATCCGCTGCCTTGCTCATCTCTGTCCGGTGTGCTGCGCTATCTGCCCGGGGAATTCGTCAAGGTCGATGGGCTTGCGAATGAAGCCGCTGCACCCCGAGTCAAGCGCGCGCTGCATGTCCTCCGGACTCACGCTGGCTGTTATGGCCACAACCGGTATGTGCGCCACCGACGGTAGCGCCTTCAAGCGCCGGGTGGCCTCTATGCCGTCGATGCCTTCACGCAGCCGGAGGTCCATGAGTATCAAGTCGGGGCGTTCACTCTCGGCCATCTCGATCGCCAGTTCGCCCGTGGCCACCTCGATAATGCTGTAGCCATGAAGCGTCAGTATCTTCCTCACCAGACGTCTGTTCTCTTCCTTGTCGTCGACGACCAGAATCTTCTTGCCGGTGCCCTCTTTGTTCATACGTGCTGCCTTTCTTGTGCTCCTCTCGATTGACGGGGAGCTACCTGTCCTTGTCCTTCGCAGGGAGCGTAAACGCAAATGTGCTGCCACTTCCCGGGGTGCTCTCCACCCAGATTCTGCCTCCCTGCAACTCAACGAACTGCTTGCTGATGACCAGTCCCAGCCCGGTTCCTTCCGAGCCATCCAGCCGGGCCGGCCCCACCTGCTTGTAGCTCTGGAACAAATGGCCGATGTCCTGCTGAGGTATGCCTCTCCCGGTATCGGTGACGGAGAACAGGAAGTCGCCGTCGCTCTTGTCGATGCTGAGAGTGACGCTGCCCTTTTCGGTGAACTTCACCGCGTTGCCGAGAAGGTTGAACAGTATCTGTTTCGTCTTGTTTCTGTCGGCGTAGACTTGACTGACTCCGGCGGCAACCGAGGAGGTCAACTCGAGACCCTTGTCCCCGGCCAACTTCTGCATGCTCGGGACTATCTGTGAGAGGAAATCAGAGACGGGAAACTCCTCTTTGATTATCTCGAACTTGCCTGCCTCTATCTTTGACAGGTCGAGCAGGTCGTTGATGAGGCTGAGCAGGTGCTTGCTGTTGTCGTAGACGGTCTGCAGGTCCTCCTTCTGGTCGACTGTGATGTCTCCTTCCATTCCGTCCAGCATCAGCTTGGTGTAGCCCAGGATAGAGTTCAGAGGAGTCCTCAGCTCGTGGCTCATGTTTGCCAGGAACTGGGACTTGTGGCGGTTGGCCTGCTCGAGTTCCGTTGTTCGTTGCCGCACAAGTTCCTCAAGGTGCCCGTAGGACCCCGCCAGTTCCTGTTCGGCCTCTTTGCGCCGGGATATCTCCTGCGTCAGCTCCCTGGTCCTGGACCTCACCTGCGATCTGAGAACGAAGCTGCCCGCGGCGAACAGGAGCGCCATGCCTGCCACGCCAGCCAGCGCCACGAGCAACCACGTGGGGATCATGGGTTCCGCAGCCTGTTCCTGGGCGAACCATCGGCGCAGTGATTGATAGTAGACGGAGTCACCGCTCTCCTTGAGGTCCTTGATATGGGTGTCCGTCACGTCAATGAGAAGCGGCGTCAGGCTCGCACCCTTCGGGAAGGCGAAGTAGAGCAGAGACGGTTGGAAGATGATGGGAGTCTCCTCGAGGTTGAAATCTGCCTTGTATTGATAGCCGTGATCTTTGCTCGTGACTCCGGCGTCCGCGCCCCCGGTGCTCACCAACGCAAAGACAGCTGCATAGCTGTCCGTTTCGATGAAAACGCAGTCGACGTTGAACGCAGTGACAAGTTCCTTGATGCCGCCCGGTCCCTCGACATTGACGCTGCCTTTCAGCACCGCCACGGTCTTTCCATTGAGGTCGAGAACAGATTGGATACCCGAGCCATCCCTCGCGTACACCGTTGCCCAACTCGTATACACAACCTCGTTGGCGAACTCGTACGTTCTGCCTCTTTCGGCGGTGTATGCCACGTCCGGCATGATGTCGATCTTGTGGTCAGTCAGGCGCTGCAGGCCTTCTGACCACGTGCCGGGCACGTACTCGATCTCCCATCCTTCCTGCCGCGCGATGTACTCGATGATGTCGGGCCAGAAGCCGAACGGGAGGCCCTGGTCATCGGTGGAAATCTTCGGGGGGTTCTCGTAGACGCCGACCCTGACCGTCTTCGGGCCATCCGCCGCAGCAACCGCGCCAGGGATTGACACGCAGAGCGCCATCAGACAGAGGAGCAGCGCCACGCGTCGTATCAGCACGTTGCTCTCCATTGCATCACTGCTTCACCACAGGGTTCGGCTTTGGGGTCGCAAGGAGCGCTATGTTTTCGGTTGTGGCCGCCACGGGACAAAGCCAACATGCCACCACGGTATCACTAAGCCCCTGCTGTCAGACTCACCCTGGCAGCCTGTCTAGTGACAGCGTCATCGGCTCCTTGGTGACTGACCACGAGTATAACTCTTCGCCACGACACTTGCATCGATATTATCAGGCTGTATTCGCTGGGGCTGTGATCCGATACCGGCAGGGACGGTCACGATACTGCGGAAGGGCCGCGACGGATGCATGCGCACGGGTTTGCACGTGGGCTTCGGCGGGGTGAAAGGGGGAGAGACGCTTAGCGTCTCTCCCCCTTTCTGGAGGTCTGCGTTCCTTTGAGGGAGGCTAGGGTATCAGTGCGATTGCCCTGCCGTTTCCGCCGCGCACTCCCTCTTCCTTCAGTGGCTGGAAGATGAAGAATGCGCCTTCAGGCGGGAGTTGGCCGAGACCGGTCAGGAACTCCACGTAGTTCATGCCGCGCGTCAGTCCTGACCAGTGGGTCTGGATGGCTTCCTTCCCCGTGACCGCTCCGAGGCTGGCGCCGTCGGTGCCCACGCAGAGGACACCCTTGTCGGCCAGGTAGATGAGCGCCTCGGGATTGGGGGCCGGCCATCCCTCGATCTTGCCGTTCAGCGCGTCGGCCACGCCGGTGTTGTACGGGGCCATGGCGTACCAACGGTCGGCCCAGTTCGATTTGAACAGGACCACATCGCCCGCCTCGATGGCGCCGTACTTGGTCTCGTAGGCCTTGATGTCGTTCACGGTGATCACGGGACTCGCGGGCCACGAAGTGGTCGTATTGTTCAAGTGGGTCACGTCGATGACACGCGCCGGTCCCATCATCTCGTTCACAGGGACATCAGCGGCATACACCTCGCTCGTGCCACGTTTGCCGTACTTGCTTTCGTAGTCGGCCAGTACTTCCTTGACAAAGTCACTGTAGTCATCATTGTTGAACTCAGGACCCGGCAGGAAGTGTGTCGGCGGGTCGAAGTGAGTGCCGGTGTGCGCATCGAAGATGTGCACCTGGGTGAAGTATGGTGCGCTTGAGTTCGTCCAGTCATTGAACGGGGCTACCAGGTACATGTAGGAGTAGTTGGCTTGTCCTGCTCCCGGCCAGTAGACCGGGGCCTTGGGGCTCAGTGTCACGGTCAGGTCAACGAGGCTTCGTTGCCTGGCGGCTTTGATGAGAGGTGCGGCGAGCGTCTTGTCCGTGATGGCAACAGCCCGGCCAGGTGCGCCGCCGGCGCCCTCCAGCTTCAGCGGCAGGAAGGCGAAGAATGAGCCGGTGGCAGGCAGGCTACCGAGGTTGACGAGCTGCTCCACGTAGATGGCTCCCGCTCCCAGACCTGCCCAGTGGGTATCGGCTGCACCGGGGAATGGCCCCATGCTCGGGCTGTCGATGCCGATGGTGCGTACGCCGGTGCTGACGATGTAGTCGATGCACGGCACATCAGGTCCCGGGAACGCGGGGGCCGAGCCCTCCGTCGGCTCAGCGAGGAGCCGCCTCCCTTCCGGAAGCTGCTTGTAGTATTTGTCGTCATAGCCGCTTCTGAACAGGACGATGTCGCCCGGACCTAACGCCCTGTTGTTGGTCTCCCAGTTCTTGACCATGTCCGCGGTGATGACAGGACTGACGCCGTTGGCCGACTTGTCCAGTATGGCGGAGACGTCGATGACACAGGCCTCGCCAGCCAGCATCCACGTCGGGACCTTTTCAACCGTCACGTCACCGTACGTTGTGGCGTGCGGCAGTCCGCTGGCTGCGGGCGGTATCCAGTGAGGCGGCGCGTCGAAGTGGGTGCCTGTGTGTTCGTCGATGATGGTGATGTTCGACCGCCATGGATCGGGCCCAATCTCTCGATATGGGGAGTTCTGATACTCGGCCAGTCCTGGCCACCAGCACGGGTAGTTCGGACTCAGCAGAACGCTGAGGTCTACTATGCCGGAGTCAGCCTGAGCAGAGGCAGTTTCAGGTGCTGTGCCCGGGAGCACTCCTGCGAATCCCAGCGCCAGACTGAGGATGCACAGGCCGACAAGAAGGGTGGTTCGTGATTTCCTTGAGAACAACTCCTGTTGCTTCACCGTTGCGACCAGTTTGCGATACATCTACACCTCCTTCGCCCAATCACTCGCGTGATCCCTGGTAGTCAGCGTCCCCCTGCAGGCATCACCTCCTTTGTGCTCCGCGCCTGAGTTCTGGTACGAACCCAATCCCTTGTTCCTTTCAGGCGTGGGCACGCTAATAGGCCACGAGGGCCAATGTGAGTCACTTGAATTGCGCATCCCTGTCGTTCGGGATGGACTTGCCTGTGCCCGAATGTTGACGCGCCATCGTATCGGCGACGATGCTAGTGGCATCGCCTCCTGACTGCTTCGAGAGTGCGAGGCGCTGCTGCGGCTTCGAATTCGATCGCAGGCGCATTGGGAGGGCGCGAAGTGTTGCGGGTTGCGGCACGGCTGACCACTGCGACGACGTGTTCGTGCACGGCTGCCTCAGGCCGTAGAACGCCGCACTTTGCCGTGTGGCACGTGGAAGTTGACGAACACCCTGTGGGGCGCATGTCGAGGCCTGAAGCCGCACGACGCCTCCGTCCGCCTGGTGCCGTAGCCTGTCCGCAGTGAGGAGTCCCGTCCTCGACCTCCGCAAACACCCCGTCACCTGCAGACCAGAATCGCAGGATTCCCTGTGCGCCTCATGATGAGAGCGCCGTCAGTCTCCGTGCGCGGGCGGGCGCCGGCGACATGACGAACCCATGAGGACTCTGGAGAGCGGGAACTGATTCCTACTCTAGTCCCCGGTCTGGCGGAAGTCAATGGTTTTCTGAGAAGGATTCGCCCTTGCACGGCGGTTCCTGCACACCGGCCCATCGGGGCTGCACATCGCGGAACATCGGTAGCAGGACCATAATGGTACTGCCTCAGGCACTGGTGCGCGGTGAGATAGCCGCGACCGACCAAACACCGCTATACTTGCCCGGGCATGGGCGCTGCCGTGTGGCCGTGCTGCTCATGCCGTGAAGGAGGTTCCCTTGACCATACTTGGATTCCTGCCGCTGGTGACGTTGATTGCCGTTGGCATTGTTCTCATCGTGCTGGGCGTGGTGTGGTTCAGACGCGCAAACGGCTGGACGCTCCGCAGCCTTGCCGTGCTCGTGTCGGCGGTGGGGGTGGCGTATCTCACGATACTCGCGGTGGCTATCGGCATCCATCGCGATCCGTGGACTCCCTTGCTGGCTATGGTGATAGTCGCCATGGTACTCGCCGCCTCCTTCTTCTGGGTGAGCGTACTCGCCGACTGTCTGCTAAATGAACCGAACGATGGCATGGGCAAACTGGTCTGGGTGCTGGCTATCGTGCTCACGTTCGTCATCGGCGCGGCCATCTACCACCTTGGACGCCGACCTCGACGGATTCAGGAACAGACAAGATAGCGGCCCGCACCCGGTGCGGGCCGCCTTGGATTCCGGGTCGGGCTGCGTGAGAGGTCAGTCAATCTTCTTGAACATGCGTCCGGGCGTACCGCAGATGGGGCACGTCGACGGGGCATCCACCTCGGCGGTGAAACCGCAGACGGGGCACACGTGATAGCTGTACGAGTGGGACTCCATCTCCGTGCCGAGGCCTTCGAGCGCATCCTTGTAGAGCTTCGCGTGGATTTTTTCCACCGCGTTGGCGTAATCGAAGCTCTGTCGAGCTTCCCTGTGACCTTCGGCCTTGGCGGCCTCGATCATCTTCGGGTACATGCTGGTGAATTCGTGCGTCTCCCCGGAGATAGCCTCCTGCAGGTTCTCCTTCGTGCTCTTCACAGCCTTCAGGGCGCGCAGGTGATTGAGTGCGTGGACGGTCTCTGCCTCCGCAGCGGCCCTGAAGAGGCGCGCCACCTGTGGGTGACCCTCGTCATCGGCCGCTTTCGCAAATGCCAGATACGTGCGGTTCGCCTGGGACTCTCCCGCGAACGCTTCCTTCAAGTACTCTTCAGATTTGGACATTCTCACCTTCCTCCAGTAGTCGTCGCACTTGTGCACTGATTACACGGAGCCGTAGTCTACCGTGTCGTGGCTGACGCTGCAAAAGCGCGCGTGGTCGGGTGTCGTTCCGCTCTCGCAGCGCGTGGTTCACTGGTAGACTATGAGGCAACTCACGCGACCAACGCAGGGAGGCGCAACATGGCAAGGAAACTCCGGGTACTGAGAGCAAGCGACCTCAATGGCACGCTCGACATGCGGGACGTGCTCGCGCTCATCGAGCGGGCGTTTGCCGAGAGGGGACTGGGACGGACGGAGATGCCGCCGAAGAGCTACTTGCATTTCCCGACGCACCAGGGCGTGCTGCTCATCATGCCGGGCAACCTGCCGCAGATGGAGGAGGCGGCCGTGAAGCTCATCAACGTGCACACGCGCAATCCTGTTGAGTACGGGTTGCCCACGCTCATCGCGACCGTCGTGCTCATCAGCCCGGAGACAGGGGAGCCGGTGTGCATCATGGACGGCACGTATGTCACGGGGATGAGGACGGGAGCGGTGTCGGGGGTGGCTACGAAGCACCTCGCGCGGAAAGGCGCCCGGGTGCTCGGCATCGTGGGCGCAGGCTTCCAGGGGCCGTTCCAACTTGAGGCGGTGAGGCACTCGATGCAGGCGGAGACCGTGCTGGTTACCGACCTCGTTCCCGAGAGGGCTTGGAAGCTGGCGGAGTTGGCTGTGGGCCTTGGCCTGAAGGCGCGCGCCTGTGACACGGTGGAGGAAGTGGTGCGGGGTTGCGATGTGCTGGTGACGGCCACTCCCAGCGACAGCCCCATCGTGAAGGACGAGTGGGTGCACGAAGGCATGCACATCAACTGCGTGGGCACCTATGCGAAGGGCAAGCAGGAGATTGAGGGAGCCATTCTGAAGCGCGCGGTGGTTGTCGTGGACGACTGGGAGCAGGCGAGCCACGCGGGTGAGATAAACGTGCCGGTGAGTCGGGGAGAGTTCGACCGGTCCGGCGTCTACGCCGAGCTGCCGGAGATTGCGGCGGGACTCAAGCCCGGCCGCATCGACGATGCCGCCATCACGGTCTTTGATACCACCGGCCTCGCGATACAGGACGTCGTCACCGCGTGGAGGGCGTTCGAGGTAGCCGAAGAACGGAACCTCGGGTTCCTGATAGACCCGCTCTATACGTAGGGGGTGGTATGGTTGCGGTCGGCCCCGGCGTCAAGCAGAACGCCTACAAGTGCCTTCATCGGATGCTGTTGGTCCCTCGCTTCCAGTGAGGCAGCCAGCAGCGTGGCCGTTTCGGTGTTCAAGCTAACGCCATCTTGCCGGGCATGCTCTGCCAGACGCCGGTGCAGAGATTTCGGAAGTCGCAGCAGGAATCTGCCGCTGTATGCGGCACCGGTCTTTGGCGGAGGGATCTTCAGTCCATCTGCCAGAGCGGCCTCAATCCATGCGACTCTGCATTCATCGATGGCTGCAGCGACCTCTTCAATCGTCTCTCCCTGTGCCAGGCAGCCCGGCAGGTCTTCAACCTCCGCGACGTACCCGCCTTCCTCAGCTGGATGCAGCGTGACCGGATACCGTCGTGAAAGGAGGAACTGCAGGTCCCCGCTATTCGTCGTCTTTGGTGCGTCCATATTCCTCCTCCAAGTTGAGCGTCTCGGACAGGCGCCGAACGTAGAACCTCTTCACCTTTCTGCCCTCCATTGTCGGGACGCAGAGTGGGTATGAGCCCTTCTTGTGGAAGACACAATGGCTCCCTGCTTTGCTGTGCTCTTCGTAGCCGAGTTCCGCCATCAGCTGGCGTATCTCCGCTATACCAATGGTCTCAGGACTGTTCAGGAACCGCTCAATCAGCTTCCTGCGTCGAGACACGCTTGGATGATACTATTGGTAGTATCATGTGTCAAGGCCGATGAGCCTGCTGATTGTGTTGGCTGCAAGCTGTGGAGAGAGGGCCGTCAGTCGCGGCTCCTTGCCGACTCAGCGTGGGGACTGAGGTCGGTGTCCCCGCAATTCGACGCAACCCCCTAGCCGCAGGAACTGCAGCCGCCGCCGCCGGTTCCCTGGGGCGTCGCGGGTCCCTTGTAGAGCGTCTCCTCGCCCGAAACAGTGCGATCGTACGCCACGGTCAGGCTGTGTCGCAGCGACGTAAGGAATCCGTCGGATACGGACGCCGGGATGGAACCCTCGGGATAGCCCCAGTTGACGCCCAATCCGGCGCCGGTCGAAGGGCTGAACGTAGAGCCGCAATCGGGACAAGCCAGCACACCCGCCACGTAATCAATGTCCTTTCCGCCGCAGCCCGGACAGTGAGCCGCGCGGATGTGGAACGCTCCGTCCACCTGGTATGCGATGAACCCCATGGGACCCGATGGCCCCGGCACTTCGAAGTGGAAGTGGTCGCCCATTGTTGTGACAGCCAGCGGGATACTGACGGCGCCGCCATCGATAACCGGCTCGGCCCAGATGTGGTCCGGAGTGGTCCTTGAAGAGAGGCCGATGATGGGCGCGCCTTCAACCTCAGATGGGGACTCGATGGATTGCTGAGCTCCACTTGCCGTCTCGCCGTTCGTGGGAGTTGGGGGAGGTTGCTGGCTGGACGTGTCGACCCCTCCGCTGCAGGACAAGCTCACGGCCAGCAACGGCGCCACAAGCAATGTGAAACAGGTTCGCCTGAACATTCCGGTGTCCGTCCTCGAGACAGTGCGCGTATGATACCACGGCTTGTTGCAGCGATGAGGCTGGTCGAGGACACGGCCGCGTGTCCCGGTTTGACGGGTGGTGTGCGATTGTCCGTAGTGGCCGTGAAGACCGACCGCCCGTCGGTCAGCGGGAGTGTTGGGAACACCACGCTAGCGGAGCAGAGGAATCAGTTGTTCCGGGAGGCTCAGCAATTGGTGCAACCGAGTGGATAGGGCACTGCGGGTCCCTCGAAGAGGGTCTCCTCTCCCGAGGCGGTGCGCTCGTACGCTACGGTCAGGCTGTGAAGCGGGGATTTGAGGCAGTCATCGGATATGGCAACCGGTATCGTACCGGCGGGATAGCCCTGGCCCCCCGAGGTCGCGCCCCCTGTCTGCGGGTCGAACGCTCCGCCGCAGGAGGGGCAGGAGAGCTTGCCCGCGCTGAAGTCGATGTCTGTGCCACCGCAGTTCGGACAGACACGCGCCCTGATTTGGAACAGCAGATTGAGCTTGTACGCGACAAACTGAATGGGGCCTGATGTGCCCGGCACTTCGAAGTGAATATGGTCTCCCATAGTCGCGACGGCCAGCGGGATGCTGACTGTCCCGCCATCGATGACCGGCTCTGCCCAGGGGTGTCCCGGAGTGGACCGTGAAGAGACGCCTGTAACCGGTACGTTGTCAGTCTGAGAGGGGGCCTCGGTGGTGTCGTCGGCCACGACGGCCATCTGGCTATTCTGCGTGTTTGCAGGAAGGAATTCCCTGGCCCTGTCCATGATGTCGGTGGTTGAAACTGCAATGACTAGCAGCTGCGCCACAACGAGAACGATGATTAACCGTTTGAGCATTCAAACGCCTCTCTCCGAGATGGCAATCCTATGATACAACGTTTTCCGTGGCTGCGCAGTTTACAGTTGGCCCGTTTGCATCACCGGATGTGGCAGCGCACTGTCGCCGGAAGTCACGCCGGAGACCTGTTGTCCATGGTTCAGCAGGTACTTTGGGCATCCGACACTGTCGGAGTAGAGGCATGAATAGCCCCCGGAGCCCTCACTTCCTGCTGCAGCCTTTGCCACTGATCGCATCCGGCACCGCGGGGCCGTCGTAGAGAGTCGCCTCTCCTGCAGCGGTGCGTTCGTACGCCACGGTCAGGCTGTGAAGTGTTGAGGTGAGGTACTCGTCGATCACGCACGCCGATATCGAACCTTCAGGATAGCCCTGACTCCCGGTGAGAGCGGCGCCTGTGCGCAGGTTGAATGCCTCGCCACAGGAGGAACAGACTAGCTCGCTCGCGCCGTAGTCAACAGGAGTCCCCCCGCAGCTCGGACAGACGGCAGCCCGAATGTAGAACTGTCCGTCGAGATGATACGCAACAAATCCCATCGGACCTGATGAGCCCGGCACTTCGAAGTGGAAGTGGCTGCCCAATGTCGCGACGGGCAGAGGAATGTTGACGGCGCCACCATCGATGGCCGGCTCGGCCCATGTGTGGTCCGGGGTGGACCTGGAAGATATGCCTATGACGGGCAGGTTCTCGGTCTGAGAGGGCGACTCGACGGCCTGCATGTCCCCGGTCGGCGGGGGCAGTTCCGCCGCACGCCCACCGCTGGCATCCGAGGGAAGAATCTCTTTGACTGCGTCGACGACGCTGGCGCAGGACACCGTCAGCGCCAGCAACGGCACCGCAAGCAAAGCGAAGCGATTTCGTTTGATCATTGGAGTGCCTCTCCTCGGGATTGTAGACAGTATAGCAATGTTTGTCCTGGCGGCAAGGTGCGCCGGTGAAACGGTCGCCTGTCTCCCTACGGTAGGCGGTTCACAGTCAACCGCAGACGCTCCGGCACGTCCCGCGCGCGCCCGGACCATCGCCGTCTTGCGATGCTAACAGTCGATTGTGAAGACTTCGTGAAGGAGATGGAAGTCCAGAGCGAGCGGTCAACTCCAATTGGCGGAGTACGCAATGCGCGTCGATGGCGCGCGCTGCCCGTACCGGAAGGCGGCGTACCGCAAGGACCGGGGAGTGGAGTTCCCGGCCGGTTGGTCCATGGCGTCCATCCCGTCCTGTCTGTCCATCGCCTGCTCCTGTTCTCTATGACGCAAGCGGGGGGCGCTTGCCCCGCACCGGGGAAGCCTCCTCCAGGGCCATCGCCGCCTGCAGCACGACACTCTCCTCGAAGTGGCGTCCCACAAGCTGGACGCCGATGGGCAACCCGTCGGCACTCATTCCAAAGGGCAGTGACAGCGCCGGAGAGCCGGTGAGGTTCCACGGGACCACGGTGACCAGCTTCTGACGGGCCTTGATGATTGTGCCGTCGATGGTCAGCTCCCGGAGTCCGTGCGGGTATGCGGGGGACGGCAGAGTTGGGCAGAGCAGAAGGTCATACGTGTTGAAGTAGGCCATCATGCCCCGTCTGAGGGTCTCCCAGTCTGCCATTCGTCTTGCGTACTCACGCATGTTGGGCCACGGGCCGGACAGGCGCCTTGCCATGATTGCGGACAGTTCATACTCCCATCCTCTGGTCATCGGCGCGAAGTAGTGCCCGGCTTCAGGTGTCCCGGTGACTCCGGGAATCGCCAGGACTTCGGTCTCCTCAAGGAAGGGCAGGGATACGTGCTCAACACTGCATCCCGCGATGCGCAACGCATCGGCCGCACTCTCCACGGCCGCCCGGACCTCCGGGTCTACCGGTGCGAAAACTCCATCGGCGAGCCAGCCAACGTGCAGCCGCAGCGGCGTGGTGGCACGTCCGGGTATCCCGGGCGGCTCGACGGGTACGCACCAGGGGTCGGCGCCATCGGGGCCTGACATGACGTGCAGCGCGAGTGCGGCGTCGCGCACGGTCCTAGCCAGCGGGCCAACGTGCATCGTTCGCAGAAGGACCTCCGGGAAGAGCCCGGTGAGCGGCACACGACCGTGCGTCGGCTTGAATCCCACCACGCCGCAGTAGTGGGCGGGCATGCGGATGGAGCCGCCAACGTCGCTTCCCACGCCAAGAGCGGACAATCCAGTGACGAGCGCCGCTGCCTCGCCGCCGCTTGAGCCTCCCGGAATGAGGTCCGGATTCCACGGGTTGTTGGTTCTTCCGAATACCCTGTTGTCGGTTTCCCACCACAGGGTGAACTCGGGAGTGTTGGTCTTGCCCAGGAGGATGGCCCCCGCGTTCTTAATGCGGGCCACGGCGGTTGCGTCGGTTGTCGCAATCCGATGCTCGAACAGCTTCGAGCCACGTGTAGTCCGGACGCCCGCGGTGTCGAAGGAGTCCTTGAAGGTGAACGGCACGCCATGAAAGGGACCTGACACCTTGCCCTTCATGATTGCCTGCTCCGCATCCCGCGCCTTGTCCAGCGCATCGTCTGCGAGTGTGACGATGGCGTTCAGTTTCGGATTGATGGCGGAGATGCGCTCCAGGTGGGCGCGCATTACCTCGACAGGAGACAGTTCCCTGTCCCGAATGCGCCGGGCCAGTTCCGTGGCGTCCGCGAAGCAGATGTCCTCGTGCATGGTTCACTACTAGATTACCCCTTCGTGACTGCTTCTGGCAACGTGCCGGGACTGGCGGGTGAGTGCTCCGCTGCGCACAACGCGCTAGACTATGCTGACTCCGGAACGGCGGACTCCGGAGGGATTGGAAGACACATGAGCCACAACCACGCCCACGCGGCGGTGAACTACAATCGAGCGTTCGTCATCGGCGTGGCGCTGAACGTGGCCTTCGTCATCGTAGAAGCTGTCTACGGGGTGTTGGCGGGCTCGCTGGCCCTGTTGGCCGACGCGGGACACAACCTGAGCGACGTCTTCAGTCTGCTGCTGGCCTGGGGGGCGAGCGTCCTTGCCACCAGGGCTGCAACAGAGAGGAGAACGTACGGCCTGCGCAAGGCCACCGTCATGGCGGCTCTTGCCAGCGCGATACTGCTGCTTGTCGCGCTCGGCGCTATAGCCCGGGAGGCTGTCGGACGTCTGCTGGCTCCCACGCCGGTTGCAGGCTCCACGGTGATCCTGGTGGCAGGAATCGGCGTTGTCATCAATACGGTGACGGCGCTTCTGTTCATGAAGGGGCGCAAGCACGACCTGAATATCAGGGGCGCGTTCCTCCACATGGCAGCGGATGCAGGCGTATCGCTGGGCGTGGTGGTTGCCGGTGTCATCATCATGATGAAGGGCTGGTTGTGGATCGACCCGGTGCTCAGCCTCGTGATTGTTGCCGTGCTGGTGGTCGGCACGTGGGGGCTGTTGAGGGACTCCATGAGGTATGCCATGGACGCTGTGCCGGAATCCGTGGACGTCGCCGCGGTGAAGGAGTTCCTGCTGAGCCGGCCGCACGTCGACCGCATTCACGATTTTCACGTCTGGCCGTTGAGCACCGCGGAAACCGCACTCACTGTCCATCTGGTGGTGGATGGGAGCACGCTGGACAACGGTTTCCTTTCCAGCCTGCAAGAGGAGCTGCACGAGCGGTTCGGCATAGAGCATTCGACGATTCAGGTTGAGACCTGCACCGGCGAGAACGCCTGCATGCTGAACAACGATACGTGTGTGTGAGACGCGGGCGCGGACGCCGCTCGGTGGACGGGAGTTGGCGTCCATCCTGTGCATTCCGTCCATCGTGTCCATTTGCCACACGCAGAACCCACAGCGGAAATGAGTATGGTGTCCCCGTATTTCAGCCGGGTCCCGGACCACGTGTAGGGGCACGCTGCCGCGTGCCCGCGGAGGTGATGGGTGGTAATTGTGGGGGAGGGACATGTCCCTCCCGTAGTACGGGTGTGAACGTGGCGATGATTGTGGACGGGACGAATCCCAATCCGAATGTAGGGGCGGGTCTCAGACCCGGCCGGAGGGTGGATGCAGGGCGGCATTTCCAGGGAGGGACATGTCCCTCCCGTGGTTCAGAAGTGAACAGACCTGGCGGCGGGTACGGCATGGAACTCCGGATACCCTTGTGCGGACAGTCAGGTACGGGAAATCGTACGGTGTTCCCGAAACAGCTGTGATGTCTTGAACGGCAAAAGAAGAGGCTGGTCCAAGACCAGCCTCTTCTTCGTACCATGCGCTCTGGCGTCACCGGAATGGGCTTCCAGTCGCCACGCAGCACATCTGTCAGGGAACGAATTCGGTTGTGTCAACGGGGTAGAACCGGATCTGCATCAGCTTGGTGCCGTTGTTGACCAACCCCTGCTCGGTGATGACAAGGTCAGCGATGTTCAGAATCCACTCTTCATCGTAGTACCATGCTGTCGGCGCTTCCAGTGCTGCCATATCCGTCAGCCAGGCCTCCACGTCTGCCTCGTCGACCACCAGGTCGTTATTGTAGTCCTGGGTGTCGGATGTAAGAGGGTCGTTGTCATAGTCGCCCAACGGAATGTCGTATGTGTCGATGACTCCGTCCGGTACGCCCTCGGGTCCACTCGTGTCAAGGACGGCGTCCACCACCCAGCCAGTGTACGTGAACAGGCTCGTGATGTCGGTCGCCTTGGACTTCCCTTTACCGGGGGTGGATGCAGGGTCGAATCTGACATACCCCTCTGGCTCAGCCGTGTACAGATTCGGCCCAACTATCAGGCCGAGCGGTAGCAGAGAGCCATCCGTGTAGTTAGGGAACTCGGGGTCCGCTTCGGTATCGTTCCAGGCTCCTACTACCTGGTTGGGGTACAGGATGATGCTGCTCACTGGTTCGGTCTTGCCGTTGTTCGGCTTCGCGAGGATTCTGCCGAAGACGTAGTAGCCTTCTGCTTCGTAGGGTAGCTGGACTTTGGCCGGGTCGCCATCGAAGGCCTCGGCGAGGGGGTCGAGGACGGTGAGTTCAGCCAGAGATGCCTTCTTGTTGGTGACATACTGGATGGTCGAGTTTCCGTACTCAAGAATGAATACAGAGTTTCCGCCGGCGGTCGGGTCTCCAACATAGTCGGCCGACTTCCCATGAATGTTCAGGTTGTAGTGTTCTCCACTCGGGAATCCATTGCTCATCGAGATGACGTCTCTGGTTCCGTCTGAGCCATCCGGCTTGGCCGCCATGACCGGCGAGATGCCTATCAGCAGGAGCACGGTTACCAGAAAGAATGAGAAACCAACCAGCCTTTTGCTTTTCACAATCGCTCTCCCTTCCTAAACCAAGAATCTGTTGCAGCGACTGCCTGGGTCGAACCCGAACCTGGCCACGACGAGTGTGGCCGCGGGGGCAATGAAACGGAATCTCTGTTGTCTCAGGGGGGACGACCCAATGGTCCTGTACCGTGACGGAAGGCCCGCAGGGCTGCCGCGGGCGCGACGGGCGAACGAGAGGCAGCTCTCATGCGCGGTGGACCTCCTTTCGGGGTGGGGTTCATCAGGCAGTAACGCGGTGCGGCGCGCAATGTCAGGGATGGTGTGGCAGTTTCGCCATAACGGCTTCACGCATGAGGGGAAGCTGTGCGGTGACGTGGAGTAGTACGGACGTGAACGTGGCGATGATTGTGGACGGGACGAATGCCAATCCGAATGTAGGGGCGGGTCGAGACCCTCCGCGCCGAAATAGGGGGACACCATTCACCGGATTGGCGCAAGTACGGGGACACCATGGACACCGCAGCCACCGACGTTTGGGAATGGTGTCCCCGTATTTTCGCGGGACAGACGTGACCACGCGCGGCAACGGGCGCGGCACTGTCCCGCGTTTCGTCAACGCGTCACGAGGACGCCGATCGTCATGACGGCGAATGCGATTCCCAGCACGAGGGAGTAGTCGTTCCACGGCGAGGGAATCACGAGGTACAACAGCAGGAAGATGACTGCCGGAATGGCTGCCCAACGGAGGTCTCGACGGTCGCGCTTTTCCTTCTTCTCTTCTTCCTCACTCATATCTTGACGATACCATAACTGAGTCAGACCGCGCGTTGTATCGGGGTGCTGCGCTTGGGAACGGCGCTACGCCAGCCCCTCGGTCAGGCGTCGGTTCCGTCCGACTCAAGCGCACATGAGAAAGGTGTCCCCGACACGTTTCCCCGGAACGTACTATAATGACAGCGGGGCAGAGGTGGGGGGAAGGTGGACGACGTGGACGCTCCGTACCTTCGACGACTCACCGAGCCCATGGAGACACAACATGGCCCGGAAGAACACCGCAGCAACATCCAGTTCCCTCGGGTTTGCCGAGAGCGTCATCGACACTGTGCGTGAGCCCCTGATCTCCCTGGATCAGGACCTCAGGGTGGTCGCCGCCAACCGCTCCTTCTGTGATTTCTTCAAGGTGAAGCCTGAAGAGACCGTGGGGCAGCTTATCTATGACCTCGGGAATAGACAGTGGGATATCCCGAGGCTGCGGGACCTGCTGGAAACCATCCTGCCCCAGAAGACAACCTTCGACGGCTATGAGGTGGAACATGATTTTGCCACCATCGGCCGGCGCACGATGCTGCTGAATGCCCGGCAGATCCAGAGAGTGCTGGGCAAGGAACGGATTATCCTTCTGGCCATCGAGGACATCACTGAGCGCAAAGAGATAGAAGCCGGCCTGGAGAAGACCCGGAAAGAGCTGGAGGTCATCAAGAGGTCCGCTGATGAAGCTCGTGAATTTGCCGAGAGCGTCATCGACACCGTGCGTGAACCCCTGATATCCCTGGATCAGGACCTCAGGGTGGTCGCGGTCAACCGCTCCTTCTGTGAGTTCTTCAAGGTGAAGCCTGAAGAGACCGTGGGACAGCTCATCTATGACCTGGGAAACAGACAGTGGGATATCCCCGGGCTGCGGGAACTGCTGGAGACCATCCTGCCCCAGAAGACAACCTTCGATGGCTACGAGGTGGAACACGATTTCGCCACCATTGGCCGTCGCACGATGCTGCTGAACGCCCGGCAGATTCAAAGAGTGCTGGGCAAGGAACGGATCATCCTTCTGGCCATCGAGGACATCACTGAGCGCAAAGAGATAGAAGCCGGCCTGGAGAAGACCCGGAAAGAGCTGGAGGTCATCAAGAGGTCCGCTGATGAAGCTCGTGAATTGGCCGAGAGTGTCATCGACACCGTGCGTGAGCCCCTTATCTGCCTGGATCAGGACCTCAGGGTTGTCGCGGTCAGTCGCTCGTTCTATGAGTTCTTCAAAGTGAAGCCCGAAGAGACCGTGGGACAGCTTGTCTATGACCTGGGAAACAGACAGTGGGATATTCCCGGGCTGCGGGAACTGCTGGAAACCATTCTGCCCCAGAAGACGACCTTCGATGGCTATGAGGTGGAACACGATTTTGCCACCATTGGCCGGCGCACGATGCTGCTGAACGCCCGGCAGATTCAAAGAGCGTTGGGCAAGGAACGAATCATCCTTCTGGCCATAGAGGACATCACTGAGAGCAAGCGAACACAAGAAGTGCTTGCGCAACAGGCAGAGGCGCTGGCTCTTACCAACATGGAACTCGTCGCCGTGAATAAGGAACTGGAAACGTTCGCCTACTCCGTCTCACATGACCTGCGGGCGCCCTTGCGCGGTATCGATGGCTTCAGCCAGGCACTCCTGGAGGACTACGGGGACAAACTGGATGAGGAGGGCAAGGAGTACCTGCGGCGGGTGCGTGCCGCAACCCAGCGTATGGGGCAACTCATCGATGACATGCTCATTCTATCGCGGGTGACGCGCAGCGAGATGAGACGTGGGGCGGTCGACCTGAGTGCACTGGCGAGGATGATCACGTCGGAGCTTCAGAAGGCACAACCGGAGCGCCAGGTAGAGTTCGTCATCGCTGAGGGGTTGACTGTGAACGGAGACGCAGTGCTGCTGCGAGCAGTGCTGGACAACCTGCTGAGCAACGCCTGGAAGTTCACCGGAAAGCAGACGACAGCCAGGATAGAACTTGGTGTCACCCAGCATGAAGGCAAACGGGCATATTTCGTGCGCGACGATGGGGCTGGCTTCGACATGACGTACGTGGGAAAGCTCTTTGCACCCTTCCAGCGCCTGCACGCAACCTCTGAATTCGCCGGTACCGGCATCGGGCTGGCAACGGTGCAGCGCATCATCAATCGTCACGGGGGCAAGGTCTGGGCCGAAGGTGCGGTGGGCAAAGGAGCCAGCTTCTACTTTACACTTGGCTGAGCTTGATTGAAAGGGAGGGGTGGGCATGGACAACAAGATCATTCTACTGGTGGAGGATACCGTCGACGATGTGGAGCTGACCCTGCGCTCTCTCAAGAAGAACAACATCTTCAACGAGGTTGTGGTGGCCCGTGACGGAGCTGAGGCGCTTGACTACCTTTTCGCAACGGGCGCCTATGCCGGCCGCGACCCAAGCATTGAACCGGCGGTTATCCTGCTGGACTTGAACCTACCCAAGATAGATGGCCTGGAGGTATTGCGGCGCCTCCGTGCCGACGAACGGACGAAGTATCTTCCCGTGGTAGTAGTCACCTCGTCGAAGGAAGAACTCGACATGGTAACCAGCTATGAACTGGGCGCCAACAGCTACATCCGCAAACCGGTGGACTTCGTCCAGTTCAGCGATGCCGTGCGCCAGTTGGGCATGTACTGGCTCCTCCTGAATGAACCTCCACCGTCGACAGCGAGAGCATAGATGGGCAAACCACTCCGGGTACTGATTGTCGAGGATTCCGAAGACGACGCGCAGCTCGTGCTGCGGGAACTGGGACGCGGCGGCTATGACCTTGTGTCCGAACGCGTCGACACGCCGGAAGCCATGGATGCTGCGCTCAAGGGGGGGGCCTGGGATGTTGTCATCAGTGACTACACCATGCCTCGCTTCAGTGCCCCCGCTGCCTTGAAGCTGTTGCAGGACACCGGACTTGCCTTGCCCTTCATCGTCGTGACCGGCGCCGTCGGCGAAGAGACGGCAGTGCAGGTAATGAAAGCCGGCGCACATGACTACGTCATGAAGCAGAATCTGGGACGGCTCGCATCCACCGTTGAGCGTGAGTTGCGACAGGCTGAGGTGAGGAGAGAACGCAAGCGAGTGGATGAAGCGCTGAGGACGAGCGAGCAGCGCCTGAAGGATGCGCAGAACCTGGGCAAGATTGGCAGCTGGGAGTCTGACGCCGCCACCACTACAGTTGAATGGTCTGCGGAAACATACGAGATATACGAACGCGACAAGGCCCTTGGCCCGCTTTCGCCGGATGAAGAAGCCGGCTACTACACCGCGGTGGAAGCCGCGCGGCTACGAGAATCCATCCGCGTGGCAGTGGAACAGGGGAAGGAGTCCGACTTCGACCTCGTCGCCACGATGCCCGGCGGCATCACGAAGTATCTTCACACGTGGATGCGCCCCGTGAAGGATGAGACCGGACGGGTGGTCAGGCTTTTCGGTACTGTGCAGGACATCACCGAACGAAAGCAGTCGGAGGAGCGAGAGAAGCAACAGCGTGTCTTCTCCGAGGCGCTCATGGAGACAAGCCCGGCCTGCATACTGGTCGTCGACTCCGATAGAAAGGTGGTCTTTGCCAACGCCGAGACAGACCGCGTCCTCGGGCTGTCCCGGGACGAAGTCCAGGGCATGATCTTCGGAGAGGACTTCCGTCTCCTGGATATCTCGGGCGCCCCGGTGCCGGAGGACCAGCTTCCCGTGAGCCGCATCTTACTCACCGGACAACCGCTGTACTCAATCGAGTACGCCTTTGATTCATCGACCGGCAGGCGCATCCTTTCCATCAGCACCGCGCCGCTGTTCGATGAGACGGGTTCGGTCACGCATGGGGTCGCCACCGTCGAGGACATCAGCGATATCAAGCGTCATGCCCTGGAACTCGAGCAGGCCGTGGAGCGCCTTCAGAAAGCCATGTACGCCACCGTCGAAGCCATGTCCGCAGCCGTCGAGATGCGCGACCCCTACACGGCAAGCCACCAGCGGCGCGTCACCGTCGCTGCCTGCGCCATAGCCAGGGAACTTGGCGCCGGCGAAGACTCTGTGCTGGCCCTCTCCGTGGCGGGCAGGATGCATGACCTCGGCAAGCTGAAGGTCCCGACGGAGATTCTCACCAGGCCTGGAAAACTCAGCCCCCTGGAACTCCAGATGATGAGGGAGCATCCGCAGGCTACCTATGACTTGCTGAAGGGCATCGACTTCCCGTGGCCCGTCGCCGAAATCTGCCGCCAGCACCATGAGCATATGGATGGCTCGGGCTATCCTCAGGGACTGAGAGGAGAGCAGTTGCTGCTTGAGGCCCGAATCCTGGCCGTGGCTGATGTCTTCGAGGCCATGTCATCGCACCGTCCGTACCGGCCGGCACTAGGGGTGGAAGCGGCACTTGCCGAGCTGCAGAGTCACCGCGGTACGCTGTTTGACGCCGATGCGGTTGACGCCTGTGTCCGCCTCGTGCGCGAGAAGGGCTTCGCGCTGGATTGACGGGCCCCGGTCGCTGGTGCGGCCCGCGCCAACGGGAATGGACGGAGTGGACACTGTGGACTGAATGGACCGGGTCTCTCCGCTTCGCTGTTGTCGATATGCCGTCCATTGCGTCCGCTGAACTCAGGTCAGGCTCCTGCGGGAACGGGTATCGCGTCCCCGAATTTTGCGCGGGGCTGCGCTCCGGGAGGGCATCACTCGGGCCACTCGGCCAGGCGGCTTCGGCGGAGGCGCTCCGCGAGGTTGGCCTCATGCCGGACTATCCGCGTCTGTGCAGACAACTGGCGGTCAAGCACCGAGAAGGCCATGGCGATGAGGACCAGCGCGCCGTTGGCCAGGGTCTCCGCGTGGGAGCCGGAGTCACCGGAGTTGGACGGCATAGACTCTGTGGACTGAATGGACGGCGCATTCTGTTGCACCCATTCTGCCCACTGCGCCACGTCATCCAGTGTGCGGGGGCGGCGGGCCACCAACTCGGCTCGGCGCGGGTCCTCCGGGTCCCAGAGGGGCAGTTCCTGTTGCCGCAGGAAGCCCACGTAGAGCAGACGCAGTTCGTCCAGGCTGGCGCGCGCGATGGTGGTCAGCTTCAGCTCGGTCTTCTTTGAACCTTCTCCTGCCTGGCTGCCCTCGGCTATCTTCTGTGCTCCGCTCTCCGCAGCCTGCATCATCCGTTCCCAGGTCCGGCTCTCCTCGTCGAGGAACCGCTCACAGAACAGCGCCGTCACGTCGCGTATGAGTTGCGCCATCCGGTAGCTCTTGAGCTTCCGGTAGCCGCCGTATTTGGGAATCAGGGGTTCTGGGTCTTGCATGGCATCCTCTCAGGGCGATTGGGCGGCGTTTGCATCATCTGTGCTGCCAATCGCCGCGGAAAGTATACATCTCGAAAGGCAGACTCCGCGTTCCGGTGTCCGCAGCGGTTGGCGCATGTGGAAAAGAGTATGGTGTCCCCGCATTTCCCGAAACCCCTGTCAACCCAGAACCCGGAACTCAGAACACAGAACTCCCGCGTAGCGGGCCGTGTGGTGTTTGGAGATTCCGCCAACCCGTAACCCGCAGAACTCAGAACTCCAGCCCTTGGCTGGCCAACCCAGAACTCCCGCGAGGCGGGTCGCACGGTGCCCCCGTATTCCGCTCCGTGACGCTCTATAGTAGAGTGTAAGCGCGAAAGTCGTCAGGGCGCACAGGAGAAGAACGGTGAGCAGCATCGAAGTCAGGCACGCCACGCCGGAGGACCTTCCAGCCATCCTCGACATCTACAACGAGGTCATCGCCAACTCTACGGCTGTGTACTCGGTTGCGCCCACCACACTGGAGGAGAGGCTCGCGTGGCTTGAGGCGCGTACCCGCGAGGGATATCCGGTCATCGTTGCCATCGGAGAGGATGGCGTGGTTGGCTTCGCCTCGTTCGGCCAGTTCCGGGGGGCGTGGGTGGGCTACAGGTACTCGGTGGAGCACAGCGTGCACGTTAGAAGCGATGAGCGGGGCAAAGGCATCGGCACGCGGCTGGTGCAGGAGCTGCTGCCGCTGGCGCGCGCCATGGGTAAGCACGTGATGATCGGCGGCATCGATGCGTCTAACCAGGGCTCGATACGGATGCACGAGCGCCTCGGCTTCGAACGGGTGGCCACCATGCCCGAGGTGGGCCGGAAATTCGGCCGCTGGCTCGACCTCGTCTTCATGCAGCGCTTCCTGGACGAGTCCGGCGCACCGCGGGAGGACTGAACCCGCACCGCGCGTTGGCGTCCGGATGCTGTCTCGCGGCGGCCAACTTGTACGCTTGACTCAGCACGCAGCACGCAGCACGCAGAACTCAGAAGTCAGAACGCCGCCCCACGGCGGCCACTTGGTCCACAGCGTCCACAGAGTCCATCGGTTCTTCGCTGTGGCGTCCCCGCACAGCCGCATTCAACCGCAGACAACCTGCGCTGGTACACTGAGTAGCAGCAACGGGTTCAGGCATGGAGGAGGAGCAACCGATGGCTCAGGTCCTTATCGTCGGTGGGAGCGATGCCGGCATGAGTGCGGCCTTGCGTATCAGGGAACTCGATGCCGGGGCGGAGGTCACCGTCATTGTGGCTGACGCGTATCCGGGCTACAGCATCTGCGGCTTGCCGTTCTTTCTCAGCGGAGAGGTGGCGGACTGGAGGGCACTGGCTCACCACTCCACGGAGGAATTGGAGCGCAAAGGAATCCGGCTGCTGCTGGACCATCGTGCGGAACAGATCCACCCGGGGAGGAAGATGGTGCGTGTCACACCTGCGGGCGGGAGCATCCGGGAAGTGCCGTACGACAGGTTGCTCATTGCCACAGGCGCCGAATCGGCAAGGCCTCCCATCGATGGATTGGACCAGGCGGGTGTCTTGTTCCTGCGCTGGATGTCGGATAGCTTTGCGATGCGCCGGTTCATCGAACAGGAGAATCCCCGTAGAGCCGTCATCATCGGTGGCGGCTACATCGGACTTGAAATGGCTGATGCGCTGACTCTCCGGGGACTGAACGTAACCCTGCTCGAGTTTGCGCCGGAAATCCTGACCACATTCGACCCTGCTCTTGGACGCTTGATAAGGCTCGAACTGGAATCCAGGGGTGTGGAGGTGGTGACCGGCGAAGCGGTGCAAAGCGTTGAGCGCGATGCGGGGAGACTGGTGGTGCGGACGGCCTCCGGGGAGCGCCGGCCGGCAGATATGGTGGTAGTAGCTACGGGCGTCAAACCGTCCTCGCGGCTGGCTCAAACGGTGGGAATCGCCACAGGCGCAGCGGGCGCAATCCATGTCGACCGTTCCATGGCGACCAGCGTTCCGGGCATCTGGGCGGCCGGAGATTGTGTCGAGACCTGGCATCATATCCTGGAGGCTGACGTCTACATGCCGTTGGGGACCACGGCTCACAAGCAGGGCCGCGTGGCCGGAGAGAACATGCTCGGGGGCCGTAGTGAATTCAAGGGCACCCTGGGCACACAGGCCGTGAAGGTATTCGACCGGGTTGCGGCCGGGACGGGACTGTGGAGCGCCCCGGCGGCGAAGGCAGGCTTCCAGCCATTGACCGCCACGGTGACCGTCCTGGACCACAATCCCTATTACTCCGAACCGGCGGATCTCACCGTTGCCGTCACCGGAGACCGGGAGAGCGGTCGTTTGCTGGGTGCGCAGATAGTGGGACACCATCGCTCGGAAGTCTCCAAGAGGGTGGATGTGGTCGCCGCCGCTCTCTTCGCCGGATTGGGGGTCGAGAGTCTGTGTGACATGGACCTGTCCTACACTCCTCCCCTCTCCACCCCGTGGGATCCCGTGCAGAAAGCGGCGATGGAGTGGTGTTCGCTGCGCTCCGACGGGTGACCGTGCCCCGTGATTGATGCCGGCGCCCTGGTCACTGCCGTCTGCACGGTTTGTTGAACCTGGTCACGTTGGTGTCTGAACGTGAGCTTGAATCGCAGGGGCCGTTCGAGAACGACCCGTTGCGTCGGGTGTCCCCGGATTATCCCGGGAATGAACGTCAATCCGAATGTAGGGGCGGACCTCCGCGTCCGCCCGCCCCACCCCACCGCCCCACGTCGTCAAATATCCGCACGGCGCATTCGGAACGCAACCGTTGGCGTCACATCAGGACGATGGCGGGTGGGTCTGAGACCCGCCCCTACACGGAAATATGGATACATTCGCCCAACCCGCAACCCGCAACCCGCAACCCGTAACCCCGGCCTCCGGCCGGTCGGTGTTCCCGGAATTCCTCAGTAAGAGTGACAGCTATTCCGTTCAGACACTCGCGATGCTAGACTCTGTGACACATACGGAGTCTCCCCATGCCTCGACGTTCACGGACGGACATGTTTTCCAAGATCTGGACTGGCGTGCACGTTGCGGTTGCCGCGGGCGCCATTGTCTGGGATGTGGCTTGCCATGGGATGATCTACACGTCCCTGGGTGTCATCGGCGCAGCCGCTGCGGCTCGGGCAAATTGAGACCACTAAGGGGGGAGAGGTCAAGAAATGAAGAATGAACCAAGGGACGAAGAACTAGAGGCAAGATTAGCCAGGTACGACCAATGGATGGTGGAGGGTAGGATTCCAGCGTCATCGAAAGTCATACCGATCAAGGAGTCGCTTTGCGGGCTGCAATGGGTGTTACCGACGCAGCAAATGCTGGGAATACTGCGCAATGCGAGGTCATACGCATTGGCGAACTGCCTGTGTCGGACGACGTATAGGCGTTGCGATAATCCGCTGGAGGTCTGTTTCTACATCAATGACGTCGCGGACCAGAAGGTGGAGCAGGGTGTGGCCCGTCACGTAAGCCTGGAAGAGGCGACGGAGCGTCTAAGACTGGCCAACCAGCATGGGCTGGTGCATCTCACAATCTACAACCCGGAGCAGCACGTATTTGCAGTCTGCAGTTGCTGTGAGTGCTGTTGCCACGACATACAGTTCCTCAAGAAGTATGGCAGACCGGACCTGATTGCTCATGCTGACTATGTGGCTGAAGTGGATACGGAAAGCTGTACTCAATGCGGCACTTGTGTCGAACGATGCGTGTTTGGGGCGCGGAGACACGAAGATGGCTCGGTGGTGTTTCAGCAGGACAAGTGTTATGGCTGTGGACTCTGTGTGACGACATGCCCGAGCGGTGCGACAAGAATGGAGTTGCGGAAGAAACAGCAATGACATGCAGGTGACCTTCGCCCCGGAATCAGTACAAGTGTGAATTGGAGTCCTCCGATAGACTGACAAAGGCAGAAGAGGACTCGGAATGGCACGCAGGGCACACGGAAGAGCAGGCTATCGGGTGCTCTACGAGGCTGATTCCGAAGGTGAGTGTGAATCGTAGGGGCCGTTCGAGAACGGCCCGTTGCGTCGGGTGTCCCCGGAATTCCCATGAACTCTTGACCTCGGCGCCCGTGAGGGGTAGTGTGTGGACAGTGTGGCGCGTGCTCCCCTTGTGCGCGCCATCTGACGTGTCCAGAAGATGCTCAACTGCAGCGTTGCGCGCTGTCCTGTGCACGATGCGAGCATGTTGGTGGGTGCATGTCAGGCCACCGTGGTAGTCTCAGCGCGGGTAATTGGACGGGCAGCATGATTGACACACATAACCTGTGGAGTTATATTTAGAAGTGTACTCGCTGTACTACTACGTGCGGGATAACGGAGATTGCCCTTGCAGAGAGTGGCGTGACAGTCAGGACGGAAGCATAGCTCCTTCGATTGACGCTCGTGTCGAACAACTCAGGCGACATGGACCGAAGCTGCTCAACACGGAGATGATGTGTCGTGTGGCGGCGAAGAAGACGAGCGAGCGTATCGAGGGATTCTACGAATTGCGTCACGAGGGGAAGAAATGGAGGATTGCTGCCCTGTACCTAGCACAAATCGAAGCGTTCATCCTGCTCTGCGGCTGGCGGAAGAATCAGAGAGTGCAGCCTGAAGACATAGCTCACGCTCGTGTATTGGCGGGCGAGTACCTGGCTTCAGGCGAGACATCCGAACGGAGAATGCAATGCCTTTAGAGAAAGTTGAGAGTCCTGCGGAGCGCTTGAAGGACCCGGAATACGCCAGGGCGTATGGTGAGGAAGCTGCCCGAGCCAGTCTTGCTGTCTGCCTTGCCACTGCACGCATCGAGGCTGGACTGACTCAGCAGCAGTTGGCGGCGATGATTGGTCGAAGTCAGCCGTATGTGTCCAAGCTTGAGAGCGGCGAGGCCAATCCCACGTTCGGCGCTATCGGCCGGATACTTGCATGTGTTGGCAGACAACTCGTCTGTGAAGCGCAGCCTCTGGAAAGAGCTCAGAATGAGAAGCCGGCAGCGGCTCCCGGGTCTCGCCGACGATGAACGCCGCCTGCTGAGACGTATCCGGTTGACATGTTCGTGTCTTATGCAATATTGGGGACACCACACTTATCTTTACAAGCCCAAAGCTACAGAGAGCCTGACCGGGCCGTTGAAGGAGCCAGAAGGCGCGATTCTGAACGTGAGAGTGAATTAAGTAAGGTGTCCCCGGAATTCCGTATCGTCCATTTGGTCCACCGGTTCTTTGCTGCGGCGCACACGGAAAGGACTGTGCCGTTCCTGGTGAAGGAAAAGGGGGCAGCTGATTCAGCTGCCCCCTGAGGGTTCATAAGATGCTGTGCTAGTCTCTCTTAAAGACCATGATGAGGGCAGCGATGAGGACGACGATGACCGCGATGATGGCGATGATGCCGGCAGTACCGAGTCCGGTCTGCTGCTGGGAGGGGACGTTGTTGGTGACGGTCCTGGGGGCAAGGACTGAGAACTCGCCGGTCATGCCGTCGACGGCCACCTGGTAGGTGCCGGGGATGGCGCGGGAGGTCTTGAAGATGACCTGCTGGCAGGAGCCGCCGGATACACCGACTGACTGAGACGCGACTGCTTCACCGTTGACCATGAGGGACACGGTCTTAGAGCCGCGCTCCTCGCCGTTGTTGCAGATGTTGGCGGAGACGGTGACCTCCTGGTTGGGGAGGACCTGGGCCGGGTCGATATTGAGGTAGGAGACGACCATGTTGGCTGGCTCCGGCGCCCTGTTAGCTCCGCCCGTCACGTATATGTAGCCCGGTCTTGTGAGCGTGTCGGTCCCGGAAGGACCGGAGACCTTCAGGCTCACGTTGTACCTGCCAGCGTTGCGGTACACGTGGGTGGGATTCTGCTTCGTGCTGGTAGTGCCGTCACCGAAGTTCCAGAGCCACGAGGTCACCTCCCCCTCGGACTCGTCGAGGAAGTTCACTGTCAGGGGCGCTGAACCGGAGCGCGGTTGTGCTGAGAAGCCGGCCACCGGAGGTGATTCTGTCCCATACACCTTGAAGTGGAACGTCCAGTTGGAGTACTGAGTCCACGTTCCCGAGTATACCCAGACGTCTCCGGGAGAACCGGGTGAACTCCATGTTCCTCCCGTGGTGGTGCTACTCCAGTAGACATTGCCGGGAGTGGAGGCAATAATCGCGTACCGCTGTCCGCCCTCGAGGTCGCAGTCGAGACCCACCGCTGCGAACCACTCGGAGCCGGACATACTTACCGGCATGTAGAAGGTATTGCTGGCCAGTTCGGTCCAGGCACTGGGGTCGCCAGGGCCGCATTCGAGGATCCTAACCGTTACCAGGGGCGAGTCGAAGTAGGGGTTCTCAAGATATAGCTCAACCTTGTTCACCGCGTGATCGGACATGGCGGTGAACTCCTGGACGATTGTCTGGCCGCCCCCGATGTTCCAGTTCCCTTGAGGAGTCCCCGCGAAGTATTCGAATAACTGGTCGTCTGCACTGACCGCGCCGGTGGGCAGAAGCAAGAGTGCTGGCAATACAATAGCTATCAACAGCGCGCGGATGGGGAGTCTTCTCATTCTCGATTTCACGCCCGCCTCCTGAGCCAGTAGGGAACCGCCCTACAGCAGATTCGAAAGCAAATGGTGCCACAGTCGTGCCTCGAACGCAATGGGTCCAGCACCGCTGTTCGGCGTTGAGTGAACCCGCGGAGATCTGGCGATACTCCACTGGTCTCCGCAGGCGCAAATCTGCGATGGCGTCGGCCGGGGCACCGAGTAGTCTCCCTGGAGTGAATCTGAACGTGAGCGTGAATGTAGGGGCCGTTCGAGAACGGCCCGTTGCCCGGTGCTCCGGGAATCATGCCAACCCGGAACCATGAACCCGAAACCTCAACCCCGGCCCCTGGCCGGCGAACTCAGAACTCAGAACCCAGAACTCAGAACGCCGCCCCAAGGCGGCCAACCCGTAACCCACCAACCCGCAACGCCGGCCCCTGGCCGGCGAACTCAGCACGCAGAACTCAGAACCCAGAACGCCGGCGGGGCGCACCTACCCGCGCCAGACATAGGTATACACGTAGTCGATGTTTCCCTCCGGACAGCCGATACGGACGATGACCTCGGTCGTATTCCAGGTCGCAGTGCCGGCGGGAATCTGGATGATGGCTTCTTCGGACTGCTGCGCCGTCGGCTGCACGTGATTCAGGTTCTGGCTGAATGCCACCTCGTGTGCCATTGGACCGGTGATGATGAGGTAGAAGTCTGGCGACCAGTGGTAGCTCTCCATCGGGTCGTAGACTACGGAGCTGCTGAGCTGCACCTGGACAGCGGCAGGCGTGTCGGCCTTGATGCATTGGGGCAGGGCTGTCCACGTGCCCGAAGAGGAGGTGGTGGCAAAGCGGTCGTCACCTGGCCGGTTGACATCGTGGTACAGCCGGTACCGGCCGGAACCGGTGAACCGCCCGTCGCTTGACGTGAACGTGAGGTCCTGCCAGCCTTCGTTCTCCTCAGCTAGGTAGGCGTTGCGCGTGGTGACCGACTCCAGCACCCAGCCGCGGCACTCCTGGTCTCCGTACGTGACGTTCACGTACACGAAGTCGATGTACTCCCACGCGCGATTCTGAGGGTCGTGATTCCGGTCGCCGTACACCTCGAATCCGAGCAGGTTGTCGCCATCATACAGTTCATGCATCCCGTCCGCACCTGGCTCGAAGAGCGTGCCATCGCGGTACACCTTAACGCCAATCGGACACAGAGCCGTACCCCCCAACAGGATCTTCTTGGACGGGCTCTTGAAGCCATCCGTCAGAGGCACAGGCTGATCCTTCGTCTCACCTATCAAGAGCTGATATTGTGGGAAGATGTCCCAGCCGATGTTGCCGGACTTGAACTCCTGCCAGCGCTGCCCGAGTTCCTTCCAGTCGACGAACGCGGTCTTCGCGCCGTACCTGATGGTCTCGTACTGCTGGCCGTTGCCGGCAGCGATATCGGCGGCGTTCGCTGCGGAGTTGTACGGCCTCAAGGCGCCGTCTTTGAATTCGATGCGGCGTTCCGTATTGCCCGGATAGTTGGGATCGGCGATGTACAGGTTGCCGTGGTGCACCCGGTAGCAGACCATGGCGTGCGCGCCGCCCGCGCTCGAACTGATGCCGACGTATTGCGGCTCGCCCGTGAGCTGAATGGTGTAGGCAAAGGCCTTGAAGGTGAGTTCATCGCTCACCGTTGTGAGCAGTCGCATCAGCCTGACGGCCGTGCTGCTCCAGTTGAGCCCCAACAGTCCTTGAATCCTCGACGCCAGCCTGATGCCGAGTGAATCGTCCTGCCAGAGTTCAGGAGTGGCCGGGGCAACCCCATTGCGGTCGTACCGGCCATAGAGCGTTCTGTCAACGCCGTCGGGCTGCTCGCAGAAGTACCACAACTCACTTAACGCGTGGCCGGCGCACTTGCCGTTCGGCGTCGACCACGTGCCGTAATTCGGGAACTGCCAGTCGTCGATGCCGGGGCGGAAGTGCGAGTCGATATCGGTCTTCAACAGGTCATCCAGCAGCGTGTTGTTGATGATGCTGACGAGCAGCGTGCAGAAGTGGCTCGTGACGATGGTGATGGAGTCGGATTCGATACTGCTGAACGGGATTCCCTCCAGCGTTCCCTTCTCATCATCGTAGTAGAACGCCATGGCGAAGTGGTTGGGGGGGATGTCCACTGGTATGCGCATGGTCATGGGCTCGGAGGAGTACTCACCGCCGTTCTCGACGATGACAAGGGGCGTTGCCGGGTTGAAGTACTGACCGAACGTGTGCTCGTTCACCGGCGCGTGCGAGATGTTGAATTGCCTCGTATCGGAGTACGCGCCCGCCGGTACAGTAAGCTCAAGACCGTCCAGCGGCTCGCCGGGTTTGTCCACCCTCACCGTTCCACCGTTCGCATCGATAACCTGCGACGCGACCATGGCGGACGGTCCGGTGGTGATCGTGCCGGTGGGTCTGGGTGGGCGATTCGCCGTCGGCCCGCCTGTTCCGGGTGAATCCTGGGGAAGGTGTTCCTTCGCCTCGTCGGCAGCGTCCTTGACGAAGCCTCCGACATCCTTGACTGCGTCACCGGCTTGCTCGATGAACTCGTCGACCGAGTCGCAAGAAGGCAACCACGTCAACAGCAGCGTGCAACAGAGCGCTGCAAGAACGGGACGAACCAATCTCGGGTGGCGCATGCGTCCTCGCCCCGGACCCGCGGGAGGCGCCCGGGGACTGTAGCAGAATCGTGCCCGGATGCAGTGGCGAAGTCAACGGGGGCGGACTACTTCAGCGGCAATACAGGCGTGCGCATTTAGAGAAAGAAGCCGCGCTCATCCACGAGGCAACGTACGCCGCAAGTCGGGACGCAGAACTCAGAACGCAGAACCTGGAACTCAGCCCTCCCGCGAAGCGGGTCGTAAGGTGTCCCCGGAATTTGGGTCACCACGTGGCGGGTCTGGTGACAGTACCCTTCTCATCCTGCAGAACGGGAGGAAACTGGCACCTCTGCAGGGTGCTGGTCCGGAGTTGGCGGAGGTAAGTTGCCGCTTTGCGCAACTCAACTGGAGCTGGCTCGCTCTGACGTGTGTTCGGGTTCACGATGCCGACGGGTTTCAACAGCTTCTCGCGAACCATCGTGATGGGCCATGCCAAGTCTGAGTCGTTGGAGACCACGAGTGCCTGCTCATAGTCATTCTCATAGCCGTCAGTGAGCAGAAACGTCGCGAGGTTCACATCGGAACCCTTCTCCTCCATGTGGTAGACAAGAACAGTGCGCGGGTACCCAGGAATGGGTTGCACGAGCGGTCGCTCGATTTCGCGCTGTTTGAACTGACCTTTGTGAATACTGAGATTTGGTATGGTTCGCAAAGCGCGGAGATAGGTCTGTTGTCGAGCGGGGACGTCTGGATCGCCGGGTCTTGCCTGGACATCCGCAGTGAAGTATCTGATGCGGTTGATGATGTGACCGGGCAGAAGAGCGTGGCACATGGCCGAGATGTCCAGCCACTTGTACGCGGTGTCTCGGACGGCGCGGTAGTAGAGGTTGAAGCCGTCAACGTAGACGTTAGTGCGCATGTGAGTCGGACCGGACATGACAGAGACCGCCTCTCGGCGGTCTCGACCCTGCCACCGAAGTAGCAGGGGGGGTATGGACACAGAGTAGCACCCATACCCGCACCAGTCAACACAAGTCCGCTGATAAGCGATTCCGCCACTTCGTAATCTCTTCTCCCGAGGCAAATTGGGGACCACGCGTTTATCTCATGGGCAAATTGGGGGACACCACACTTATCTTTGCAGGCCCAAAGCTACGGAGAGCCTGACCGGGCCGTCGAAGCAGCCGGAAGACGCGATTCTGAATGTGAGCGTGAATTAAGTAAGGTGTCCCCGGAATTCGGAAGACGCGATTCTGAACGTGAGCGTGAATTAAGTAAGGTGTCCCCGGAATTCACAGAATTCCCCGAGGTCTGGCGTTGCCTCGCAACAGCGTAGGAAGAGGATTAGGCTGGCAGCATTTCCATAGATTGCTGTGTGGAGCACTGTGACAGAAAGGAACGAAGGAAGCCAGCCAGTATCACCAGGAAAGACTCACGAGTTCGGTCAGGCTGAGATCGAACCAGCCGCTTGCACTCCGCCCATGCCTGTGCGACTTCGGGATGCCGTTTGAGAAAGACTGCTTCGAAGTCCTCGATCTCGATGCCGACGATCTCACCTGTGTTGACATCCACCCTTAGCCATAGTTCTCCGTCACAGTCGAAGGAAGTGGCTGGCCGCGGTGTTGATGGGCGCAGGAAGAACACGTCTCTCTTTGCGTCGTACTTCGGCGTGAACGCTTTCAAGTTGCTGATTGTTGCCATGTCAGGCGTTACGGGCTCCATTCTCATGAGAACTGGCTCCATAGCAGAATGTGTTCCTTTCGGCGCGCTTGCTGCAAGCCTAGCGCCAGTGCTCGGGTCTGAGTATCTCCGTTCCATCGGATCGCTTGATGCAATCCGGCATCTGGCTGTCACGGAGAATCTCCCGACGGATATCCATGTGATGGTTCGCGGCGGCAGCAACTTCGGTGCTCTTTCGGCGCGGCCCGAAGTACGCATCGACCTGCTTAGTGGGAAAGAGACGGCGAACCTTCCAGATAGCCGGCAACAGGTCTCGATCTGCCGACACTACCCAAGCGGCGTCATATGCGTCGAGGAACGCATCCGTCACGATCTCGATGCCCATGTTGACGTCGGTCATCTTCTCGACCGGTGTGGTGTACCTCCCCGTGCAGAGAGGGCAAGTGTGCGTCTCGATCGAGTACTTTCCTTCGTACGGCGCAATTGCAGCCACCTGCTTCAACGCCATCAGGTAGGCCGTCTGTCTCCTGCGCTTGTCCTCCGGGTTTCTCACTCGTGAAGTGAAGTACTTCACATCTTCAAGCGTCTGGTCGTCACGCAGAAGCAGCTGGCACATGGTGCGGAGATTGAGCCAGTAGTATCGTCGCCATCCGGCTTCCTTGAGCCCGTGATACAGGTTGAATCCGTCAACGTAGGCAACAACTCTCTGCATCCTGCCTCCGCGCTGCATCGATCTCAATCCACATGCTGGGACGTTACTCAGTTGACGGGCATGTCAAAATATTGACAAAACTGTCATGTTGAGATAGCGTTCTTGTATACACCGCCAGGGCAAAGTCCACTGGCTAACGAGCGGCCCCGCAAGGGGCCGTTCGTATTTCTAGTCTAGCAGGCTGGTGGTTGATGAGGGAAGGACCTGGAGAGCCACGTCGACCGAGTCCTTGCAGGTGAACAGTATGCCGGCAACGGCTCCCGGGTCTCGCCAACGATGATCACCGCCCGTTGAGGTCTGTCCGGCCAGCATACTTGTGTCTTATGCAATATTGGGGACACCACACTTATCTTTACAGGCCCAAAGCTACAGAGAGCCTGATCGGGCCGTTGAAGGAGCCGGAAGACGCGATTCTGAACGTGGGGGTGAATTAAGTGTGGTGTCCCCGGAATTCCCCTGACGGGCTACTACTCCGCATCGGTGTTCATGGTCGCTATTCTGGGCGGAGTCATCTTCGTTGGTTGTTCCCGGTTCATGCGATGACGGGTCGCCCTGGGGATAGTGCACACACCCGATAGGGCGCGAAGCTGCGATGGTGTCAGTCGAGGCGCAGAAGAGTTTCCCTGGGCTGAATCTGAACCTGAGCGTGAATCGTAGGGCCGTTCGAGAACGGCCCGTTGCGTCGGGTGTCCCCGCAATTCGGGTCACCACGTGGCGGGTCTGGTGACAGTACCCTTCTCATCCTGCAGAACGGGAGGAAACTGGCACCTCTGCAGGGTGCTGGTCCGGAGTTGGCGGAGGTAAGTTGCCGCTTTGCGCAACTCAACTGGAGCTGGCTCGCTCTGACGTGTGTTCGGGTTCACGATGCCGACGGGTTTCAACAGCTTCTCGCGAACCATCGTGATGGGCCATGCCAAGTCTGAGTCGTTGGAGACCACGAGTGCCTGCTCATAGTCATTCTCATAGCCGTCAGTGAGCAGAAACGTCGCGAGGTTCACATCGGAACCCTTCTCCTCCATGTGGTAGACAAGAACAGTGCGCGGGTACCCAGGAATGGGTTGCACGAGCGGTCGCTCGATTTCGCGCTGTTTGAACTGACCTTTGTGAATACTGAGATTTGGTATGGTTCGCAAAGCGCGGAGATAGGTCTGTTGTCGAGCGGGGACGTCTGGATCGCCGGGTCTTGCCTGGACATCCGCAGTGAAGTATCTGATGCGGTTGATGATGTGACCGGGCAGAAGAGCGTGGCACATGGCCGAGATGTCCAGCCACTTGTACGCGGTGTCTCGGACGGCGCGGTAGTAGAGGTTGAAGCCGTCAACGTAGACGTTAGTGCGCATGTGAGTCGGACCGGACATGACAGAGACCGCCTCTCGGCGGTCTCGACCCTGCCACCGAAGTAGCAGGGGGGGTATGGACACAGAGTAGCACCCATACCCGCACCAGTCAACACAAGTCCGCTGATAAGCGATTCCGCCACTTCGTAATCTCTTCTCCCGAGGCAAATTGGGGACCACGCGTTTATCTCATGGGCAAATTGGGGGACACCACACTTATCTTTGCAGGCCCAAAGCTACGGAGAGCCTGACCGGGCCGTCGAAGCAGCCGGAAGACGCGATTCTGAATGTGAGCGTGAATTAAGTAAGGTGTCCCCGGAATTCCAGCATCCACCGAACATTGAGACTGACTTTGTGCAGAGGTCATGCTAGACTCAGCGCGTGGAACATGGATCGGATGCAGTGCCAATCAGACCAGACGTATTGCTAATCAATCCTCCTTACCACAAGAGGGTGGGAAGCGGCACTATGCCTCCAATAGGTCTAGCCTATGTTGCGGCCGCTTGCGAGGCAGACGGTCTATCTGTGCTGGTGATCGATTGTGCTCTGGAGAACGATTCACAGACCTCCGTCGGCCTGCAAAGGTTCCGCGGTTGGCTAGTGGATAGGCTTCGTGGCGTCGAGGTTCGAAAGTGCATAGGAATAGGACCTACTACGACACCGGCGCTCAAGTCCCTTATGGTGGCCGCGGAAGTGTTGAAAGGGCGCTATTCTGGCATCCCACTCGTTTACGGTGGACCGTTTGCCTCCATTCGAGGGCAGGAGTCTATCTTCTTTGACCGCTTGGGGGCGGCGGCGCTTGTTAGGGGTGATGGGGAGCAGGTCTTTCCTGAACTTGTGAAGATTCTTGTAAGAGGCGACATCGGGAAAGCCACGTCCGGCGTGGTGTGGAATGTGGCGTCACATACTGACATGGCGCTCATAGCGGACCTTGATAGCGTCGAGTTTCCCGCTCGGCATCTGCTGGACAACCGACTGTATGCGCCGTCGTTGCGAAGAGACGTCTTCAATGGCGACGCGACGACGGCAATCTATTCATCGCGTGGATGTCCTTACGAGTGCATATTCTGCATTTCCTCCACGCTACGTAACCGACGTGTTGTAAGGCGTAGCAATGCGAACATATATGAGGAAATGCGGCATTGCATCGACTCTTATGGCTTGAACGGTTTCATATTCTATGATGACTGCATGTTCGCCAAGTCTGCTGACATTGATTTCACTGCGAGTGAGTTTGCTGACGGCTTGATGAGGGAGGTGGGCCCCATCACCTGGGAAATGGAGTTGAGGTGTGACGCCGTTGCTGCTTTGTCTCCAACGAGCTTGCGAGCACTTGCTTCATCTGGATGTGCGGCCATAAACATGGGAATAGAGAAAGGCAGTGACAAGTCGCTGGCTGCTCTGCGCAAGCGAGTAACCATTTCGGAGATAGCGACTGCATGCACGAAGGTCAGCGACGTGGTTCCGGAAATGAGACTAACCGGCACGTTCATTCTGGGCGGCCCGGACGAGACGCGAGCTGATATCGACGAGACGATTGCGTTCGCCACGAATTTGCCACTAGATTTCGCCCACTTCTATCCGATGGAGGTCTACCCTGGGACACAGCTATTTAACGATAGATACCAAGGGCAGCCCCCTACCGCGTGGGCAGAAGCCATTGTGAAAGACGAAGAAGACGTATGCGGCGAGGTGATTTACGAAAGCGATTCTATGGCTGCGACAGAGTTGCTGATCTTGACTCAATCGGCTTACAAGGCCTTCTATGGCCGGAGAGAATGGCACAAGCGATATGTCGAAAGGATAGCTCCAAAGCTTCGATACGACGGACTTGAAGTAGTCGAGAGATGGTGCAAGGACAGGTTCTCTGTCGGAAAGGATGTTGATTGACGCCAAGCTGGACTCAAGGGACGGTACGTATCGTCGACAAGCTGTACGGCGAAATCAGTTTTCCTGATTTCATCTGCGCGCTACTGGCCTGCCCTGCAGTTATGCGCTTGCGCGAAGTGCGCATGAGCAATATCAACTTCCTGTGCTACCCGGGTTTTGCCGAAACGACTAGGTTCGAGCACTCTATCGGCACCTGCTATTTGGCGTCTTTGGCTGCGAGGAAACTGGGGACTCCGCCACGTGACACTATGACCCTGATGGCAGCGGCGCTTTACCATGATGTTGCAACCCCTCCGTTTGCTCACGCTACGGAAGATGTATTCACGGAGCATTTCGGCTTCAATCATGAAGACAAGCTATTCGAAATACTGAGCGGGAAACATACCGCTAGCACTGTGGCCACCGGGCAGTATGCGCCGATTTTCTTGGGGCGAAGAGCAATCTTGCAGCGAGTCTGTCAGTCCCCAACATTTCGGAGATTAGGGATCGATCCTTTGGAAGTGGCTGGAGTAGCCCATGGTGAAGGAGTGCTGGGGCAGCTAATCTCAGGAGACATTGACCTTGACAACTTGGACAACGTAGTCAGAGCTGCCCTCAATATGGGTCTGAGGCCTGCGTTGAACATCGGAGTGCGGCTCGCCATGGCTTTTGCGATCGAAGGTAATCTCGTCCGTATGTCACCGGATAGTCTGGAGGACATAGTTGCTTGGCAGAAGCTACGATGGCGCGTTTATGACGGCATCTTCACTGACTTCAGAGATTTCGCGCTGCAATCCATGTTGAAGCTGGCGATTGTCAGAGCCATCGAAGATGGCTCCATAGTTGCCGACCATTGGAATTGCACGGACAATGAGTTGCTGCATGAGCATCTAATGCGCTCTCCTGAGGCATCAAGCATAGTAGAACGGATGCGATTAGGCGACCTCTTTGAGCCCCTCGCGGTTGTGGCTACCCGTCAGCCGGAGGCAAAGAAGAGAGTCCTGTGCCGCAGTCAGCGCAAGGAATTGGAGGCGCGCATGGAGCAATGGCTAGGCACGCAATGTGTTGTCAACTACTATGTCGACAAGCGAGGCAGGTCGCTTCACAATTTGCCAG
>Ga0351892_10022_pt1 | contig 61528 bp, 50 predicted proteins | sample TotcelFGM3001K14_FD_206763 | JGI IMG/M metagenome (GOLD analysis project Ga0351892, IMG submission 206763) | Enriched cells from coal bed in the Powder River Basin, Montana, United States - Total cells FGM rep3 HSBNCT.FGM.300.1.K14 ... | reverse complement strand
GATTGCATTTGCTGGTACTGCTGGGAAATATTGGTAAGGTTTCATACTGACCACAGGTAGTCTATCGGTTCTGTCTGGCTTTGTCACATAGTTTCATATGAAGGTTAGATTTTTTCTCCATGAAATTTGGCAAAAGCAACTGGAGCATCGATGGGCGAACAAGCTACTGTCATTGACAACGGAATAGGGCCGGTGGTAATGCTACCGGAGGATGTTGCCCTGTTTCTGCGGAAGAGTGTGAGTTGGGTATACAAGCACTGGCAGGAGTTGGGCGGTGTGAAGATCGGGGGCTCCATATTATTTCCAGATAAGGAGACCCTATATGAGCGAATATTTTGTAAAGGGAAAGGGGTGGAGGTACGACTTCACCCTGAAGGGGCAGAGGTACACCGATCAGTGGTACCCGAGCAAAAAAGAAGCAAAACAGGCAGAGGCAAAAAGGAGAGAGGAGGTATTAAATCCGGATCAAGTCCAGAAACAACAAAAGGAAATGTCATCGATCATAACCGGCATGGGATTCTTGGATCTGGTTAACAGGCGACTTGATTTTTTAAAGGATTATAAATCCGCGAAATACTATAGAGACGGATTATATCAGGCAAAGCGGTGGGTTAAAGAATGGGGTGAATTGACGTGTGATGAAATTTCAGAAGATATGATCCATAAATTCCTTAGAGCCAGAAAAAAAATATCACATGAAACCGGGAATGCTGAAATCAGATCACTTCGGGCATTATTTAACTACGGTAAACGGAAAAGGTGGATTACAGAAAACCCGATGGAGGATATTCAATTTTTTCCAGTCGAAAAGAAAGAAAAATATGTTCCATCCCAGGTGGATATCGATAAAGTCATTTCCGTCGCTGATCCGGAAATGAAGGACTACCTTTGGACGATTCGTGAAACACTGGCGAGAGTGGGCGAAATTAATCGTCTGGTATGGGATGATATTAATTTTGAAAACAGATATGTTGTGCTATATACGCGAAAAAAAAAAGGTGGCCACTTAACACCAAGAAGAATTCCTATGACAGAAAAGCTCCACGAAGTGCTTTCAAGAAGGTTTTCAGAACGCGACAAAAATGTTCCGCTGGTTTTCTGGCACAGATATTGGAGCGTAAAGGAAGAAAAATTCGTTGAAGGCCCGTACCAGGACAGAAAAAAAATAATGAAAAAGTTGTGTAAAAAGGCTGGCGTTAGATATTTCAGATATCATCCCATCAGACATTCCGGCGCATCAGTCATGGACAACAATAATGTTCCGATTGGTGTTACACAACGGCTTTTAGGGCATGAACAAAGAACCACTACCGAAATATATTTACATAGCCTTGGTAACGACGCATGTGATGCAATGGGCGTTTATGAAAGAGCCAGAAAAAATTCACACACAGATTCACACACAGAATAAAAAAGCTTTCCAAGCGCATAACTTGAAAAGCTTTTAACATTTTGATATATTTACTTTTATTATGGAGCCGGCGCGCGGATTCGAACCGCGGACCTGCTGATTACGAATCAGCTGCTCTACCAACTGAGCTACGCCGGCCATGAAGGAAGTGAAACTGCAATGAATTGCGGTGAGCGTTGAAACGTTAGAGTGGATACTTGTTTTATGATGATTAATCAAGAAAAAAATAATGTAAAAGCCCTGATAGACGCGGTTTATAGCAGGCGCGCTTCAATCGAATGCACAGGGCTTTCCGGCGCGTCCGCGGCCTGGATTCTTGCCCGGCTCTGGAAAGAAAAACCCATTCCAATGGTGGTGGTAACTCCTGGCGCCAAGGATGCCGAGCGATGTATTCAGGATATGCAGTTTTTTGCAGGCGGAAACCTGCCGATACTGGAATTTCCCTCATACAACCTGATGAATCTCAAGCTGGTGTCACACAGTGGAAATGCTGCCGCAAGGCTTTATGCACTCTATCAGTTGATGAACAGTTTTCATCCGCCGCTGGTCGTGACCAGCGGCGATGCCCTGCTTCAACGGGTGATTCCCCGGCAGGAGCTGGCCGGATACAGCGATCTGATTCAGGTAAATGAAGACATCAATCTGGACCGGATGGTGGAAAAATTGATTTCCGGCGGTTATTCCCGAAGCATAATTGTCGAGGAGCCGGGAGATTTTAGTGTTCGGGGCGGGATTGTCGATATTTTTTCACCATTGTATTCAGATCCGGTCCGCATCGAATTGTTCGGGGATATGGTCGAATCCCTTCGTTTCTTTTCAGCAGCCACTCAAAGAACCATTCAACCGATAGACGAGATGGTGATCATTCCGGCCCGTGAGGCCATTGTTCAACTGGCGGATATGGATGGCCTGATATCCCGGATTCGGGAACAGGCCGCCATGATGGAATTGCCGGCCACAGCCGTTCGGGATTTGATTGACAGAATCCGGCAGGAGGGAATTTTCCCTGGCATCGAAAATCTGGCCCCCCTGATCTATCCAAAAATGGACCGGTTTTTCGACTATGTGCCGGATAACGCCCTGTGTGTTCTGATCGAACCCGAAGAAATCGAGACATCCTCTGCCCAGTTCATGGAAAAGGCTATTAAAAACCATCTGAACGCGGTTCGGGATCAACAGGTTCATCTTCTCCCGAATCAACTGTATGCCAACTGGTCATCCATCGCCACAGAATTGAAAGAACGACTGCCATTGTCGTTACGCGCCGTAGCCACGCCATTCTCACAAGCGTTCAAATCCGATGGCCCCCTGATTTTTGACATGCGGATTCAGGATACCCATCCACTCCAGGAAGTTCTGTCTGCACAACGTGAAAAAGAATACATTCTACAGCCGCTTGCCGAATGGATTCAGGAGCAGAAGCAATTGGGATCCATGACCGTTGCGATATGTTCAACCACGGCACAGGCGGATCGGCTCGATTCACTGCTGCGGCCTTACGGCATCACATCCAGGTTAAAACGGATTTTTCCAGAGGTGACATCCGATATGGTCGGGCGGTTTATTATCGCCATCGGTGCGCTTTCAAACGGGTTTGTCTGGCCGGATGAAGCTTTTTCCGTCATTACCGAAGACGAAATCTTTGGCAAAAAACACCATCGCCGCCGGATTCAACGACCCCGGATCCACAGCGAACAACTGGTACTGGGAGAGCTGAAAACAGGCGATCTGGTGGTCCATCAGGAGCATGGTATCGGCCAGTACGAGAGGCTGATCAAGCTGACCATAGACCACGCAACCGATGATTATCTTCAGCTTTCCTACCGGGATGGCGACAAGCTCTATTTGCCGGTTGTTCGAATGAACATGGTTCAGAAGTATCTGGGAGTCGATGGGATTGCCGCTGTGCTGGATAAAATGGGCGGAAAATCCTGGGATCGGGCGAAACAGCAGGTCAAAAAATCCGTTGAAAAAATTGCTGGAGAACTGCTGAAGCTTTATGCGGTCCGAAAGGTCGCAAAAGGATTTGAATTCACCAATATTGATGAATATTTCACGGATTTTGAAGCGGGTTTTTCTTATGAGGAAACGCCGGACCAGTTGAAGGCCATTGAAGAGGTGCTCTATGATATGCAGTCCCTTCAGCCCATGGATCGGCTGGTCTGCGGCGATGTGGGGTATGGAAAAACAGAGGTTGCGCTTCGGGCCGCATTTCTGGCAGTCAACAACACCAAGCAGGTCGCGGTTCTGGTTCCCACCACGGTTCTGGCCGAACAGCATGCTGCCACATTTTCCGAACGCTTCAACCGGTATCCGATACGGGTCGAATCCCTGAACCGGTTTCGCTCCCCCAAAAAACAGAAAGACATACTGGATGGCCTGAAAGCCGGAACCGTCGATATTGTCATCGGTACCCATCGGCTGCTTCAGTCCGATGTGACATTCAAGGATCTGGGCCTGATGGTTTTGGACGAGGAGCACCGGTTTGGCGTCAAACATAAGGAAAAACTGAAAAAACTGAAAGAAAATGTGGATGTTCTCACGCTGACGGCCACGCCTATTCCCCGAACCCTTCATATGTCGCTTCTGGGTATCCGGGACATCAGCGTGATTTCAACCCCCCCGGAACACAGGCAAGCCATCATCACCTATGTTCTGGAACGCGATGATGCGGTCATTACAGACGCCATTCGAAAAGAACTGGCCAGGCAGGGGCAGATCTATTTTGTCCATAACAATACACACACCATTTATTCCATGGCTGACCGGCTGAAGGAGCTTGTGCCGGAGGTCCGCCTGGATATCGCGCACGGCCAATTGCCTGAAAAAGATTTGGAAAAAGCCATGATTCGATTCATGAAGCGGGACATCGACATGCTGGTGTGTACCACCATCATTGAATCGGGTCTGGATATTCCGACGGCCAACACCATGATCGTGAATCGTGCCGACACCTTCGGGTTGTCCCAGTTGTATCAATTACGGGGACGGATCGGACGTTCGTCGGACCAGGCCTATGCCTATCTGTTTGTTCCGCCAGACAGCCTGCTGACAAAAGAGGCTCAGAAACGGCTGAAGGTTCTGATGGATCACAGCGATCTCGGCGCCGGATTTGAAATTGCCATGAACGATCTGAAGCTGCGGGGCGGCGGAACCATTCTGGGCGCATCCCAGTCCGGCCACATCGCAGCGGTTGGCTATGATATGTTTTTAAAACTGATGGAAGAGGCTGTGGCCGAACTGAAAGGCGAACCGATCGGGCAGAGTCTGGAACCGGACATTCATGTGGCCATGAGCGCATTTATTCCGGAAACCCATGTACCCGATATTGACCAGCGCATGGCCATTTACAGACGGCTGACCCGGATGGGTAGTCTGAATGAACTGGCTGATTATAAACAGGAGCTGATCGACCGGTTTGGCCCACATCCAGAGGAGACATCCAATCTCCTGATCAAAATCATGTTAAGAATTCTGTGTATCGGCGCCGGAGTCTCCCGTCTGGATCTGAATGGTCAGATTCTTCTGCTGCGCTTTTCAAAGGCGCATCAACGAAATCCCTTTGGTATTGTGGATTTGATTGTTTCCGAAAAAAAACGATTTGAGCTGTCGCCCGATCACGTACTGAAAGTCCGGCTGGCCAAACATACCCAGAACGGAATCCTGGCTGAAACCAAAAACATCTTGAAAGAGATCATTCAGCGTGTTAACCAGTGAGGTTATATATATTGATCTTTGGCGCGAAAACGCAAAAGCAGAATTCAGCAGAAAAACGGTAAATGTCATTTTCATAGGTGGGGGTGAAGTTCCCGGAATGACGGTAAGGGGCCATTTCATGCTTGGGGGCATCCATAATTCATGAACGATTACGTTACAATCAGGAAATACAAATATGATCAGGCAGAAGATCGTCCATTTTAATAAAAAGAGCTGGGTTGCGCTCATGGTGTTTCTTGGGCTTTTCGGGGTCCTTCATGAAGGGGTTCATGCCGAAGTCGTGGACCGGATTGCGGCGATTGTCAACAATGACGTGATTTCCCTGATTGAGCTGAATGAGGCGTTAAAGCCGTATTTGGATAAAGTTCTGGCTGCCAACTATGGTCCGGAAAAAGAAAAGCAGATGCTCTTCAAGGTTCGGGAAGAAGTACTAAAGCAACTGGTCGATCAGAAGTTGACGGATCAGGAAATCGCCCGATACAAGCTCAATGTCAATGAGAAAGAAATCGATCAGTCCATCGAACGGATCAAACAGATCAATTCCATTACCGATGAGGAGTTTCGTGCAGCGTTGAGCCGGGAGGGACTGTCCATGGAAACATACCGGCAGAAAATGCGGGAACAACTGCTTCGGGCGAATCTGCTGAATCGGGAAATCAAATCCAAAATTGTCATCACCCGGGAGGAAATCAAAGCCTATTATGACGCCCATCCGGAAGAATATGGTGTGGAGGAGAAATATTATCTGATGAGTTTTTTTTTAAAATCCTCTCCATCGACAAGTGTACAGTCCCCGTCCGCTCATCACGGTGTCATGAAGGAGATGCTCGTTCAGTTACGCGCCGGCAACAACCCGGATGACGTTGTGAAATCGATTCTGAATCAGGGCGTCACGGTGCAACACCTGGATTTGGGACTGTTCAAACTGGATGCACTGGCGCCTGATATACAGAACGCCATAAAAGGGACGAAGGTTGGAGAATACACAAATGTCATCGATACGGATCAGGGCCTTCAGATATTTTATATAAAGGATGTTGTCCAAACTGCCGGCAAAACCCTGGAACTGGCGACACCGGAAATCGAATCCAAACTCTTCAAGGAAATTGTTGACAGTAAATTTTCAAAATGGCTGGATGAATTGCGGCAACGGTCGCATATTCAGATTATTCAGTAAGGCTGAAGGTGGAAGGTGAAAGATGGAAAACTGAAGGGTGACGGCTGACGGCGAAATTGGGTCCCGGCCGAGTCGGATAAGGATGGGCGACCATGAATATACAGGCTGATCGCAACAAAATTCTGGTAGAAAGCGTTAAGAGACTGCTCAGACGGGATGCTATCAGCCATCTGAGAAAGATTGTCAACAAAACCCATGCCGCAGACCTGTCGTCTGTCTTTCGCACCATTCCGGTTTCCAGTCAGCGGAAACTCTTTGACCTGATCGACAAGATCAGTCAGAAAGGCGCCTTGTTCAGTTATCTTGACAAGGACATCTTTCTGGAGTTGATCGAAGGAATTCCCATTGAACGGGTGGTGGAAGTTCTCGAGAGCATGCCAACAGATGATGTGGCGGATCTGATCGCATCCCTTCCACCTGAAAAATCCGATGCCATCCTGAAAACAATGAAGAAGGAAGGGCTTGAAGAAGTCGAGGGACTGCTGCGATACGGGGATGAAACCGCGGGCGGCATCATGGCCCCGGACTTTATCGCCCTGACTCAGGATATGACGGCCCGGGAAGCGATTGAGGCCATTCAGACAGAACATCATGATGTCGAGATGGCGTTTTATCTGTATGTGGTGGATGAATATGGTCGTCTGGTCGGTGTCAGCTCATTGAGACAACTGGTTGTGGCATCTCCTGAAAAGGCGCTGAAGGATTTTATGGTCACCGATGTGTTTTCGGTTCAGACCGGCATGGATCAGGAAGAGGTGGCCAAAATTGTTGCCCGGTATGATCTTCTGGCGGTTCCGGTGGTGGATGATAACAACAAACTGGTTGGAATTGTCACCGTTGATGATGTCATCGACATTATCCGCCAGGAAGCAACCGAAGACATTTTGAAAATGGCTGGCGCAGGGGATGAATTTGTCGAAAACAAATCCATTATGAGAAGTTCCCGGTTGCGGCTGCCCTGGCTTTTTGCCAGTTGTCTGGGGGGTATCGTCGCATCGTTCATCATTGCATATTTTGAAGACAGCCTGCAGAAAATGGCATATCTGGCTGTCTTTATCACTGTTATCTGCGGCATGGGCGGGAATGTGGGGACCCAGTCCGCTACAATTGTTGTCAGAGGGCTTGCGACCGGCCGAATCAACATACGGGAATTGTGGAAGGTGGTTTTTAAAGAACTTTCCACCGGTTTTATTCTGGGAAGTATTTATGGTGTCCTGCTCGGATGTGTGGCGCAGTTCCGATATGGTATCGTGATGTTTGCCCTGTCAGTCGGGCTGGCAGTTATTTGTTCCATGTCGGCTGCCGGTCTGATCGGATCCCTGGTTCCCATGGTCCTGGCCAAAATCAATATCGATCCTGCAGTGGCCACAGGGCCTTTTGTGTCAACGACATTGGATATTATCAGCGTTTCCTGCTATTTTTTCATTGCCACGGCCCTGGTCAGTCTGTGACGGTGATGCCCTGCTTTTCCGCCAAAGCGATTGTTCTCAGAAAGATCGAATTTGGGGATGCCGATTTGATTATCACCCTGTTTTCGTCTGACCGGGGTAAACTGACGGCCATTGCAAAAGGCGCCAAAAAAAGCCGAAAACGTTTTTCCGGTGTGCTGGAGCTCTTTTCGACACTGAATATCGTGTCGGAAGAAAGCCGGGGGCGCGGCATTCCGATTCTTCAGGAGGCTTCGCTGATTTATCCCTTTGTCAATATCCGGTCAAGAATTGAAAAAACAGCCTATGCCAGTTACTGGGCCGAAATCGTCAATGTATGGATGGAGGATGGACAAAAACAGCCTGAATTGTATTCTCTGCTGGAATTTTCTCTGGATGCGCTGGATAAGGACCAAATGACGGCGGAGATCCTGAGCGTTTTCTTTCAGATTCAGTTCATGAAGTTATGTGGTTTTGGTCCGACACTGTTTCACTGCACCGGATGTTGTCAGGATATGATGGAAACACAGAGCCCGTATATGGCTGTGGATATTGCCAGAGGCGGAATTCTGTGTCAGGATTGCCTGCCGAAATCGTTTTCCTGTCAGAGCCTTTCAATGGGAACCATCAAGTTTCTGCAGTGGATGGAAAAAGCCGATCGAATCCGTGCGGCCCGGTTGCGTCCGACACCCCGTTCCATAAGCGAGGGGCTTGATTTTCTGGAATCATTTGTTCCGCACCATCTGGGAAAACCGCTTCACAGCCTGGCATTTTTACGCCAGTTGAGAGCGCATCACCTGTGAACCGGAAACAGTGAAACATGGCAAAGAGTTGCCTTGGGAACGGTAACTACTCAGGTATTCAGGAGTCAGAATTCAGAAGTCAGAATGAGGGACCCATCAAAGAAGTTTGAAGACTTGGTAGTTTGGCGGAAAGCTCATCAGTGATTTTGCTTATGGTGATGTTTCTGAGCCAACCCAGTTGATTGAAGAAGTCAGTAAATTACTGTAAGCTTACATGCGGGCTATTCTGAATCCTGACTGCTGAATTCTGTTTTTGCATTTTCACGATACATGACCCGTGTCATCAGAAGGATTTTTTTGTTAAATGAATGAAGCCTTTTCCAAAATGTTAGAAACCATGACTGTCGAAGCTTCGGCGCCATGCCGGGTGGATATGGGCGGAACGTTTGATATCCGAACGTTTTACCTGCCGCTCAGGCGGTATCGTCCCTGCACGGTCAATCTGGCTATCGCCCTCAGGACGCGGGTCCGACTCATGGCGTTTGACGCTGGAAAGATACACATCGCGTCAACCGGATTTGAATCGGCCACTTTTCCCGCTCATGCCATGCCCTTTGACCATCCGCTGGGCCTTGTATGTGCGATTGCAGCATACTGGGGCGCATCGGGAATCAAAATTCAGATTGACTCACCGTCGCCGCCCAAAAGCGCTCTGGGAGGGTCATCCGCTGCTGCCGTGGCGCTGATGGCTGCTTTTTGCAGTCTGGCTGAAAAAGACAAAGAAAAGCCATTTTCCCGTAGGGAAATTGTCAGTCTGGCACATGCGGTTGAAGAAAGTGTTGCGGCTGTGCCATGTGGGCTTCAGGATCAGGTGGCAGCGGCCTACGGCGGTGTCAATTTATGGTCCTGGCAGGATGGTGTCCGGATGCCCTCGTTTCAGCGGGTATCCCTTATTCCCAGACGGTCGGTGGACCGTTTTTCCACAAACCTGCTCATCGCCTATTGCGGTATACCGCATGAATCCAGTAATATCAACCGGATATGGGTTCAGCAGTTTATAAATGGGTTGTTTCGAAAAGAATGGGCGGAAATGGCAGGGCTGACACGGGAATTTGCTTCGGCGATTTCTGCCAATGATCTGAATACGGCAATTGCCATTATGAACCAGGAAACCGGTCTGCGGCAGAAAATGACGCCGGAGGTCCTGGATCAAACCGGCCGGCTGCTGGTACATGCCGCAGTGGAAGAAAATTGCGGTGCCCGCTTTACAGGTGCCGGCGGAGGCGGATGTATCTGGGCCATTGGCGAGAAAGGTCATATCAACCGGCTGAACTACCAGTGGCAGAATATTTTGACGCCCATCAAAGGCGCTTATCTCCTCCCCACAACCATCGATACACAGGGCCTGTTGTGTTCGGCAACACTGAACAGGCCGGGTTAAATCCAATATACAAAGAGGGAATCAATGAATTTTCAGAATGTGATACTGACATTGCAGCAGTTCTGGGCGGACAAGGGCTGTATCATCACGCAACCATACGATATGGAAGTCGGCGCCGGAACATTTCATCATTTAACGACGCTTCGGGCACTGGGACCCGAACCCTGGAAAGTCGCCTATGTTCAACCGTCCAGACGGCCCACCGATGGGCGGTATGGAGAAAATCCCAATCGTCTTCAGCATTATTACCAGTATCAGGTGATCTTGAAACCATCCCCCCTGGATGTGCAGGATCAGTACCTTCAAAGTCTCCAGGCCCTGGGCATTGATCCGCTGGATCATGATATCCGGTTTGTGGAAGACGACTGGGAATCCCCGACCCTGGGTGCATCCGGTCTGGGATGGGAAGTGTGGCTGGATGGCATGGAAGTAACCCAGTTCACCTATTTTCAGATTGCGGGAAGCATTGAACTTCATCCGATATCGGTTGAACTGACGTATGGTCTGGAACGGATTGCCATGTATCTGCAGGGCGTTGACAATGTGTATGATCTCAAATGGAATGATGAGATCACCTATGGCAATGTTCACCATCAGCAGGAAGTCGAACAGTCAACCTATAATTTCGAGCAGGCCAATGTGGATATGCTGCTTCAGCTTTTTTCAACCTACGAAGCGGAATCCAGGCGGATCATTGATCAGTCCCTGGTGCTTCCGGCCTATGAATACTGCCTGAAATGCTCACACACATTCAATCTTCTGGATGCCAGAGGTGCCATCAGCGTGACCGAGCGGACCGGATATATCACCCGGATTCGAAACCTGGCCAGAGCCTGCGCGGAAACTTTTTTGAAACAGCGGGAATCCATGGGATATCCCCTTCTCAAATCCCAAATTTGAAATCATACGATAAGAGGTTATCATGGACAACCTGTTGATAGAAATCGGTACAGAAGAAATTCCGGCCGGTTACATTGAACCGGCATTGAATGCACTTTCTGCATCCCTGGCTCAAAAACTGAAAGACGCCCGAATTTCCTGTGGACTGGCCACATGCTATGGTTCACCCAGAAGGCTGGCCGTTCTGATAACAAATGTCGCGCCCCATCAGGAAGCACTGGAAACCGAAATTCTGGGACCTTCTGCAAAAGTGGGATTTGATCAACACGGAAAACCCACGGTGGCAGCGAATAAATTTGCAGAAAAGGTCAATCTGTCCCTGGACCGGATCACGGTCAGGCAAACGCCCAAAGGCGATTATCTCTGTGCCCGTGTTTCCGAGCCGGCGGAAAAAACATTGACCGTGCTTCAGCATCTCCTTCCGGATATCATTCTGTCAACCCCGTTTCCCAAATCCATGAAATGGGGCAGCCTTCACATTCATTTTGCCAGACCGATTCATTCGGTCCTGGCACTGTTGGGCGAGCAGATTATTCCCTTCATGATTGGCGACATACAAAGCGATCGGTATGTGGCAGGCCACCGGTTCATGAATCCTGAATTAATTGAGATCAGAGACCCATCCGAATATGAGATCAAGCTTCGGGGCGCCAACGTTCTGGCGGATATGGATGTTCGCAAAGAAAAGGTGATTGAAGAAATCAATCGGCTGGCCTCAGAACAGAATGGGAAAGTGGTTCCGGATAGCGATCTGGTGAATATCGTGACCAATCTGGTTGAATATCCGGTTGGCGTCACTGGCCGTTTTGACAGCGTGTTTCTGGAACTTCCGGATGAGGTATTGATCACCTCGATGCGGGAGCATCAAAAATATTTTGCCATCACAGACAAGGACAACCGGCTGATGCCCGCCTTTATTGCAGTCAACAATACCCGGGCACGGGATCTGGATGTGGTAGCCAGGGGACATGAACGGGTTCTGCGGGCCAGACTGAATGACGCCCGTTTTTTTTACCGCGCAGATCTGGAAACACCTTTGTCCGGCTACGTGGAAAAACTGAAAGGTGTTTTGTTTCAGGCAAAGCTGGGGACCGTATATGACAAAACCATACGGATTCAGAAACTGGTCAACCAGTTGTGCCGGATAGCCGGTCTGCCATCCGAAGTTGCCGATGCGGCTTCCCGAGCTGCCTTTCTGTGCAAGGCCGACTTGGTGACCCAGTTGGTGGTCGAGTTTCCAAAGCTCCAGGGCGTCATGGGAAAGGTCTATGCCCAAAAGTCAGGCGAATCGCCGGATGTCGCTCTGGCGATTGAAGAGCATTATCGCCCCACGTTTTCCGGGGGGCCCTTGGCCACAAACCTGATCGGTGCAATTGTGGGAATCGCGGACAAGATCGACAGTATCTGCGGCTGTTTCCAGGTTGGCCTGATTCCGACCGGCGCGTCAGACCCCTATGCGTTGCGGCGTCAGTCCATCGGTGTGGTTCAGTCCATGCTCCAGCACAATCTGATATTTTCTCTCAGGCAGGCGATTCATGAGGGTCTTTTTCTGTATGAAATTCCAATATCACACGCGGCACAGACTGAAACCGCCGTATACGATTTTTTCCTGAACCGGATCAGCAACCTTATGGCAGATCAGGGGTTTTCACGGGATGCGGCAGCGGCTGTGACCAGTGTATCCATCGATCATGTTCCCCATTTGTGGGCCCGGGTCAAAGCCATGGAAGCATTGAAATCCGCGTCCGATTTCGAACCCCTGGCTGTCGCATTCAAACGGGTGGTCAATATTATCAAAAAAGCGGACATACCGGAATATACGGCACTGAATCCACAGTTGTTTGAGCATGACGCGGAGTCCCGGCTTTACCAGGCGTTTCAGGAGGTCAATGGCAGGGTTGCATCCCGGATCGAAACCGGCGATTTCAGCCAGGCGCTTCAGGAGATGGCCAGTCTGAGGAATCCGGTGGATGCGTTTTTTGATGCGGTTCTGGTGATGGCGGAGAATGCAGCGGTGCGAAACAATCGGCTGGCATTGTTATCCCAAATTGCAAACATGTTTGCAAGTGTGGCGGATTTTTCAAAATTATCTTAAAATCTATAGAACCGAAAATTGAGATTTGATAGTGAAGGAGAATAACATGGCATTTGATCCTGGAAAAGATAAAATCCTGAAGGCCTGGAAATGTGAATCAACCGGCCTGATTGTTTCCATCAACCAGTATGACAAGGGCGAACCCAAACTTCAGATCGGTCCACGCATTCTGCATAAAAAGGAAGGGGGGCAGCGAACCCCGGTCAAAGCCGGACGACTGACCATTGAAGACGTTGACTGGCTCTACTCGGTCATCGATGAGATCAAGGAAGAGATTGCCAGGCACGCCAAACCCGAATGATCACCTGACAAGAGATGGCGATGAGCGAAGGCATTGTTCAGCCGGTCAGAACCCGGAACTCCCCCAGTCTGGGTCCGCTGGCCATCATGGTGGCAACCCAGACTGATCTGGACACCATGACACACGGGATGGATCTGAATCAATCCTTCACGATGCGGCTGTATATGAGCCGGCTGGTGGTTACCGGGGAAAATGTCGCGATAGCCGGCCCCATGGTTGGGGCACCCTACGCCGTGATGATTCTGGAAACCCTGATTGCATGGGGCGCGCGACAATTTCTGTTTCTGGGTTGGTGCGGTTCCATATCCCCGGAAGTTCAGATCGGGGATATCCTGATTCCATGCGGTGCATGGATCGATGAAGGTACTTCCGCCCACTACATGACTGAAAGACCAAATCCGAATTCGGGTCATGTGTCAGTCGAAGCCGCGACATTGACACCGGGTTTGAAACAGATTCTGCAAAATGCCGCCGTCCCGTTTCATGAGGGCTGCATTTGGACAACGGATGCGATTTACCGTGAAACACCGGAAAAAATAGCTGCTTTTCAGAATAAAAAAGCCGTTGGCGTTGAAATGGAATTATCCGCGCTCCTGACCGTATCCCGATTTCGAAAAATCGACTTCGCCGCCATGCTGGTGGTTTCGGATTCGGTATCCGGATTGATCTGGAAACCCGGATTCAAGGATCACCGGTTTCAATCCAGCCGCAGGCTGGCCTCTAACATCATGGGTCAAATATGTCAGAATCCCCGAATGCTCACATCCTTCAGCGGGTCGACTGGTTAAGACAGACCCTTCATCGCCATAATTTTCTGTATCATACCCTGGATCAGCCGGAAATTTCAGATGCCGAATATGACCGGTTGATGCAGGAGCTGATCACACTCGAAACAGACTATCCGATGCTGGCGTCATCGGACTCTCCCACATCCCGAATCGGCTCAACACCCTTGACCGGCTTTGAAACCGTCAGCCATTTTCTTCCCATGCAAAGTCTCGACAATGCGTTCAGTGAAGGGGATATCATCGAGTTTGACCGCCGGATTCAAAAACTGCTTGATACCGAAGCGCCCGTCATTTACACGGCAGAGCCCAAGCTGGATGGCATTGCCGTAGAACTGGTATATAAAAATGGCAGACTCGTCATGGCGTCCACCCGCGGAGATGGCATGATTGGTGAGGTAATCACGGCAAATGTTCGAACCATCCGGTCGGTTCCACTGATTCTGGGCACGGATATGGGTCGGATTGTGCCATCTTTTCTGGAAGTCCGCGGCGAAGTCTATATGAGCCGGGATGGATTTCATCATCTGAATGCAAACCGGGCGAAGGAAAACCAGCCCATGTTTGCCAACCCCCGGAATGCCGCAGCCGGATCACTTCGGCAACTGGATTCCACCGTCACTGCGGAACGGCCCCTGGACCTGTTTGTCTATGGCGTGGGCAATAACCCGGAAATGCCCATTGCCTCTCATTACGACCTGCTTCAGGCTCTGAAAATCCTGGGGTTTCCCGTCAACCCCCTGATCCAGACCGGACTGACCCTGAAACAGGTTCTGGAATACTATCGTGAACTGGAATCCATGCGGGCATCGCTTGCCTATGAAATGGATGGCATGGTGATCAAGGTGGATAGCCGAACGGCACAGGAAACGCTTGGCATCAAAACCAGAAGCCCCAGATGGGCCATTGCCTGGAAATTCAAGGCATCACAGGAAACCACGCGGATTCTCGGGATTGACGTGCAGGTGGGGCGGACCGGCGCCCTGACGCCGGTTGCGAACCTGGAGCCGGTAAACATTGGCGGGGTGTTGGTCAGCCGGGCAACGCTTCACAATGCCGATGAAATTCAAAGACTGGATATCCGGATCGGTGATATGGTGTTTGTTGAGCGGGCCGGTGATGTGATTCCCAAGGTGTCTCATGTGGCAGTGGAACACCGGAACGGCTCCGAAATGCCGTTTGTCATGCCAGATACCTGTCCATCATGTGGGTCCTCAATTACCCGGACGCTATCGGAAACAGACCGGGAGGATGTGGTGCTTCGGTGTATCAATGCCAGGTGTCCGGCTCAGCTCAAGGAACATATCCGGCATTTCGCATCAAAGGGAGCGTTTGATATCGAGGGACTGGGTGAAAAACTGGCCGATCAACTGGTGGATCAGGGTTTTGTCCGGTCATACGCGGATTTGTTTTATCTGACGCAAGACAAGCTTGAAAACCTGGATCGAATGGGTCAGAAATCGGCTGAAAATCTCATTCGGGCCATAGATTCCCGCAAACGGATCAGTCTGAAACGATTTCTTTACGGCCTGGGCATACGGCATGTTGGTGAAACCATGGCGGGTATGCTGGCCGACCATTTTTCTGATTTGAACGATATCATGTCTCAGTCAACTGAAAACCTGATGCAGACCGGCGGAATCGGAGAAATTATTTCCGAGAGCATCACCCGTTTTTTTTCAAAACCGGAAAACCGGGAAACCATTGAACGTCTGCTGGCCTCAGGCGTTCGGATTCATTCCGAAGCGCCCAAATTATCGCGGCATCTTGAGGGTAAAACATTTGTATTGACCGGAACATTAAGTAAACTGACCCGAAGCCAGGCCAAAACCATGATTGAATCGGCCGGTGGGAAGGTATCGGGTTCTGTCAGCCGGAACACGGATTATGTGGTTGCGGGCGATCAGGCGGGTTCCAAACTGGCGCAGGCCAAAAAACTGGGAGTTCCCGTCATGGATGAGGCTGAGTTGATGGTGTTGATAAATAAAAAACGATAGACCAGCCACGTTAGTAACTACTCAGGTATTCAGAAGTCAGAATTCAGGAGTCAGAATGAGGGACCCATCAAAGAAGTTTGAAGACTGGGTTGTTTGGCGGAAAGCCCATCCGTTTGAGTTTGCTGTTTATCGCTTGAGGCAATCCTTAAGCTTACATGCGGGCTATTCTGAATTCTGACTCCTGAATTCTGAATACCTGAGTAGTTACGAATTTTAAACGATTAACGCTTATCAAAAGGATGCTTGCCCGTGTCACTGGAAGAATCATTTCAACCGCAAATCATCTGGTTATCCGAATCGGACAAAAAACAATTGTTTCAGGCTGCGCTGACGGTTCTAAACAATATCGGCATGCAGGTTCAGCATGATGAGGCCAATGGTCTGTTACAGGCTGCCGGATGCCGTATTTTGGAAAATCAGATTGTCACCATACCCGCAGCACTTGTGAATCAGTCGATTGGTCTGGCACCATCCAGCATTCCGGTTTATGACCGAACCGGGAAACTGGCGATGGATCTGGGAGGACGCCGGTCCTATTTCGGGACCGGGTCGGACTTGATTTATTCGTTTGACGCCGCAACCCTGTCCCGGCATCACTGTGTTCTGGAAGATGTCAATCGGGCCGCCAGGGTCTGCGACAATTTGTCCAACATCGATTTTATCATGTCGTTCGCCCATCCAAACGATATCAATCCCCAGGCTGCATATCTGGCGGAATTCTGGGCCATGGTTCAGAATTCGGTCAAGCCGATCGTGTTTACCTCCGAATGTCAAAACGATATGGCGGCCATCTGGGATATTGCCTGCATCATTCGGGGTGGCGCTGGGGAGCTGGCGGATCGGCCCTACATGATTCAGTATGCGGAGCCCATCAGTCCCCTCAAACATCCTTTTACGAGTATTGACAAGCTGCTGTTTTGCGCCGAAAAACGGATTCCGGTGATTTATTCCCCCGCGCCCATCGCGGGATCGACCGCACCCATGACCATTGCCGGACATGTGGTTCAGGGCCTGGCCGAATGTTTGTGCGGACTGGTCATTCATCAGCTCAAGGCACCAGGGGCGCCGTTTGTCATGGGCATGGGACCTGCCGTGCTGGACATGGCCACCGGTCAGTGCTCATACAACGCCCCGGAATATTATATGGCATACATGAGCATGATTGAGATGAGTCACCACCTCAATTTGCCGTCCTGGGGATATGCCGGAACCAGCGACTCCCAGATTCCGGATGAACAGGCCTGTCTGGAGGCGAGTTTATTAACGTTTATATCCGCCATGAGCGGCGCCAATCTGAACCATGATGTGGGATATCTGGACTTTGGGCGGACCGGAAGCCTGGAAATGATTGTCATCATGAATGAGATCATCGACCAAGTCAGGCGGATCAAAAAAGGGGTTCCGGTCGATGCGGATACCCTGGCGGTGGAGGTGATTCAGCAGGTCGGCGTCGGTGGCGAATTTTTGACGCATGATCATACCTGCCGGCATTTGCGTACCACCCAGTGGCGGCCATCCCTGATTCACCGGGACGGATATGACAACTGGGTGGCAAACGGCGGAAAAAGCATGATTATCCGGGCCCGGGAAAGGCTGGCGGAAATTCTGGAAAACCACCAGCCGCTGCCCATTCCGGCTGACCAGGCAGCAATCATTCAGAATCGGATTAATGAATTTGTCGATTGAACAGGTTCAAAGCCCCATTTTTTCCAGGGGGCGTCTTTCCGGAACATATTCATGCGGGATTTTTCCCGCATTCCAGTCAGCAGAAACATACAGATTGCAATAGCAACTGCCATATTCTGCCACATCTTCGGTCCGGTACACACAGGGGCAGACGATGTCCCGGTCTTTTTCCCTGTCGCCTGCAGCCAGCCTGCACGGGCATACCATATATCCGTACCGGTCTTTATTGGTTAGTAGCGCACTCAGGAGTCCATCAACCCATTCCCTGTCCGTGGAGAAAAAATAACCTTTTGGCTCCTGAACCTTTTTCAACATATCATAAAGCTGATTAACATCCATCAGAGTCCCAGCGCCTCCTTGATTTCAGCTTCCTTGTATCCCACAATGACTTTGTCGCCGATGATAATGGTAGGAAACGAGCATTTGGGATTGAATTTTTTTACATCTTCCAGAATGGCCGAGCGTTCTTCACCCTCCAACAGATCCACATCGACAAAATCATACTGGACCGTACAGTCTGCCAGTAGTTTTTTGGTGGATCGGCAGTGACTGCATGTGCTGAGCGAGAAAATTTTGACAGGTAGTGCCATGTTGGTATCCTTTGTAAAGAGGTTTATGGTCAAATTACGGTGAAAACGCACCCCGCAGCCCGGCACCATATGCCGGGTATAAGTGACAAATAGGCTTCACGCTTCAAAATAATGCTTCACGAAGTGTGTTCACGAAAAAACTGATTAATGACATCAACCACATAGGTGATCTGTTCGATAGAAAGCTCCGGATAAACAGGCAATGCCAGTGTTTCTCTGGCTGCTTTTTCAGACTCCGGAAAATCACCGGCCTGGTATCCAAGATATCGAAAGCACGCCTGTTGATGAAGCGGGACTGGATAATATATCTCACACCCCACGTTTTTCTGTTTCAAAAATGCCTGAAGCGCATCCCGATGTTCGGGAACGCGAATAATATATTGATTATAAACATGCCTTCCGGATTTTTCAACCGGCAGGGTAATGCGTGGGATCAGTCCGGCCTGTTCAAAAAGAATCCGGTAAAGCCCGGCATTTTCCTGACGCCGGCAGGTCCAGTCATCCAGATAATTCAGCTTGATGGTCACAACCGCGGCCTGAAGCGCATCAAGCCTGAAATTCCCGCCGATCAGGCTGTGAAAATATTTGGGGGATGACCCGTGCACGCGCAGCTTGACCAGGGTTTCAAAATTGTCAAATTTCCTGACCGTCACCAGGCCGCCGTCACCAAAAGCACCCAGATTTTTTGATGGAAAAAAAGAGAAACATCCATAGTCTCCCATGGATCCGGCCCGGCGTCCCTGATATTCGGCTCCGATTGCCTGGGCTGCATCCTCTATCACCATCAGCCCATAAGACATGGCAATGTTTGTGATGGCATCCATATCCGCGCATTGTCCATACAGGTGAACCGGCATGATGGCCTTGGTGCGGAACCGTTCGGAAGGATTCATGCCCGCAATCACATCCTGAATACGGTCGGGTGACAGATTGAATGTTTCCGGATCGATATCGGCAAAAACCGGTGTCGCACCAAGTCGTGCAATGGATCCGGCGGATGCAAAAAATGTATAGGGCGAGGTGATGACCTTATCCCCCTGATCAATTCCGGCAGCCATCATCGCAATAATCAGGGCATCGGTACCGGATGAAACACCGACAGTATGGGGGCTCTGGCAGTAATCCGCAAGCCTGGATTCGAGTGTCTCCACATGGGGACCCAGAATAAACTGCTGACTTTCACATATTGAATGGATGACCGGAAACACGTCATGCTTGATGCTCTGGTATTGGGCGGTCAGATCGAGTAACGGGACTTTCACAAAAAATCCTTCTGTTAGAGATAATCAAAGCGTCTCCCGACGTTCGTTTCAACTTCACACCTTCTTATCTTCACAACTTCTGTTCTTCTCTTCTGGTCCTGACCTGAATCAACGTCAGCATGTCCTGTGTCGGATTCAACAGTTCCAGATCCGTGTTTTCGGCCATTCTAAACGACTCACCCGGATTCAGAACCTGATGGGCGTCACCCAATCGTATGTCCGCCCGACCATCCACAACGGTCAGTATTTTGATGCTGTCCGATCGGGTTTTTACTTTCGTGGATGAACCGGGATACACCATCATTTTCCCCACACGATACCGGTCCCGGGTCTCCAGAACCGTAAAACTGCCCCAGGACCTGGATGCCGTTGTATGCTGCTGATATTCCCACCGGTTATTGGCCTTCAGGGTCGATACAATCCCCTTGACATCCCGGCTGGTTTCCATATCCGAGACGAAGATAGAATCGGGTGTCTCGACAATCACCATTTTGCTGATGTGATTGACCGCGATCAGCCGGTCATGTCCCATGACAAAGCAGTCCCTGGTATTCTGTGCAATGACATCTCCATGAAACACATTGTTGTCTGAATCCTTGGGCAGAAAATCATACAGGGATTTCCAGGATCCAATATCGCTCCAGCCGAATTCGGATGGCAGAACCACACCCTTTCGGGTTTTTTCCATGATGGCGACATCAATGGCCATATTGGGCAGGGCCGCATAGGTTTCCCTGTCTAATGATGCCGACTGTTTCAGCATCGTGTCTACCTGCCGGGTCATCTCCGGAGCAAATTCATGAAATTCCGTAAGCATGACCGACGCACGGAAGGCGAACATGCCGCTGTTCCAGAAAAAATTTCCGGCGTCCACATATTGGCGGGCAGTCATTATATCAGGTTTTTCGACAAAGCGCCGGATTCGCCTGGCACCGTCAGACACCGGTTCCGCACCCTCGATATATCCATAGCCGGTTTCCGGATAATCGGGTCGAATGCCAAATGTCACGATATGACCGGCCTGTGCCAGTCGGATGGCGGCCCGAAGTCGGTCGTGAAAGGCTTTTTGATCCCGAATGACATGATCGGCAGGGAAAACGCACAACACCGCATCAGGATGTTGCTGAAGAATGCTGAAGATGGCCACCAGAACCGCTGGAGCCGTGTTTCTGCCGCAGGGTTCGGCAATGATATGATCAGCGGAATGAATGCCGATCTGTTCCAGATGACGCCGGATATCATGTTCATGCTCTTTTCCACAGACAACCCGGACATTTTGTATATTCATGACCGGACCAAGCCGTTTGATCGTGCTTTGAATCAGGCTGTCTTCGCCGATGAATTTGACCAACTGCTTGGGGTGCAGCTCTCTGGAAACCGGCCATAACCGGGTTCCGGATCCGCCGGCCAGGATGACCGGGCAGGCGGACAGATTGGTATCCGTCATTTGGAATGGCTCCTTTTTTCCCATTTTTTGCCATTGGAGCGGGCATCTGAATGGCCGTTTGAAACAATGGGGCTGCAAACCGACTTGACCGCAGAATATCCCAGAAGGCCATTGACTTTTCTTTCCAGGTCGGGTCCGGCCCGGAGTTTAAGTGTTTCCGGCAGTTCGATCACCGTCAACGCCCCCTCCGGTCCCTGAAGGCTGATATAGGTTCGACATGAACCGGGATATTGTTGCAGTAATGTCTTGAGTTTTGTCAAAATATCCCGGTCGATTCGATTGGCATCGATATGAATGTGAAGTGTGGCAGTCCAGGTTTCTTCCGCCTTTTCCACCGGAATGATGGATTCGGCGATCATTTTTAACGAATTTTCATCTTTTTCGATCTTTCCCTGAACCAGAACGGCACGATCCTCAACCAGGATTTCGGATACAGTGGCATACAGGGTTGAAAATACGGTCAGCTCCAAACTTCCGTGCATATCCTCCAGGGTGACGAATGCCATGAGATCATCCCGTTTGGTTTTGATCACCTTGACACTTCGAATGATCCCGCCAATGCGGACGATTTCGCCATCTGATTTTTCCAGAATGCTCAGGCCATCGGCGTTGGTGTATTTTTCCAGAACAGACTCGAACCCCTTTAACGGATGGCCGGTCAGATAGAATCCCAGGCAGTCTTTTTCGTGGGATAACCGCATCTTTTCGTCCCATTCGGCAATGCCCGGCAATGGTATGGTGTCAACCGGCCCGGACGGTATGATTGTCGTTCCGAACAGACCCATCTGTGGATCGAGTTTTTTTCGCTGAACACTTTGTCCATTGCTCATGGCATCTTCCAAAACCGCCATCAACTGGGATCGAAACGCACCGGTCGAATCGAATGCGCCGCATTTGATCAGACTCTCCATGACCCGTTTATTGACTTTTTTCAGTTCAACCCGGGCACAGAAATCGAATATGGACAAAAATTTGCCGGTTTTCCGGGCTTCGATGATGGCCTCGATGGCACCTTCGCCCACATTTTTGACAGCTACCAGACCAAACCGGATTTTTTTGTCAACAACCGTGAATCCTTTTTGACTTTCGTTCACATCCGGTGGCAGAACATCGATGTGATGTGTTCGGCATTCCGAAATATATTTGACAACCCCATCAGACGCGTTCATTTCGCTTGTCAGAAGCGCTGCCAGAAATTCGACGGGGAAATGGGCTTTGAGATAGGCGGTCTGAAATGCGATCAAGGCATAGGCGGCACTGTGAGACTTGTTGAAGCCATATCCACCGAATTTTTCGATCAGATCGAACAACTGTCTGGATCGATCTGCCGCAATTCCTTTATTAACCGCGCCTTCGACAAACCGGTTCCGGTGTTTGGCCAGAATTTCCGGAATTTTTTTGCCCATGGCCTTTCGCAGGTCATCGGCTTCGGACATGGTATAGCTGGCCAACTCGACCGCTATTTTCATGACCTGCTCCTGATAGACAATGACGCCGTACGTCTCCTGTAACACCGGTTCCAGTTCGGGTACCAGATATTCCACTGTTTTTCGGCCATGCTTGCGATTGACAAAATCATCGACCATGCCGCTGTCAAGCGGCCCCGGGCGATAAAGGGCCACCAGGGCCACGATATCGGCAAAGGATTCGGGTTTCATGCGAACCAGGAGATCTTTCATGCCCGAGCTTTCCAGTTGAAACACGCCGGTTGTGTCTCCGGATGCCAGAAGCCTGTAGGACAGTGAATCGGTCAGATCCAGATTGGATATATCCGGAGGTGTTTTTTTCTGCTCTGCTATGATGTCAAGGGCATTGGCCATAACGGTCAGGTTCCGAAGCCCCAGAAAATCGAATTTGACCAGTCCGATTTTCTCGACGCACTTCATGTCGAACTGAGTGATCACCTCACCTTTTTTCCCTCGGAAAAGAGGCAGGTAATCAACCAGAGGCCTATCCGATATCACCACACCCGCTGCGTGGGTGGAGGCATGGCGGGGAAGCCCTTCCAGGACCCTGCAGATATTTATGAGATCTTTCACATCGGGCCGGCTTTCCATCAGCTCCGTCAGCTTGGGTTCCTGCTTCAGTGTACTGTCGAGGCTGATATTCAGCACATCCGGAACCATTTTGGCAATGGCATCCACTTCCCGCAGCGGAATATTCATGGCCCGGCCCACATCCCGTATCACAGCCCGGGTTTTCAGTTTTCCAAAGGTGATGATCTGACTGACAAATTCACCGCCGCCATACCGGTTAACCACATATTTATAAACGTCTTCCCGGCCGTTGATGCAGAAATCAACATCGATATCCGGCATGCTTTTTCTGGCCGGATTCAAAAACCGCTCAAAAATCAGGCCATGTTCCAGCGGGTCCAGATCCGTGATGCTGAGGGAAAAGGCGACCAAACTTCCGGCAGCAGACCCCCTGCCCGGCCCGACCGGAATCTGGTGGCTTTTGGCAAAGTGGATAAAATCCGAAACGATCAGAAAATATCCGCAAAACCCCATTTCCGTGATGACCTGAATTTCATAGTCCAGCCGGCTTTGATACGCCTGAAAATCCGCATCGGGCCGGCGCGAATGAATCTGATGCCATTTTTCCGCAAAGCCGCTTCTGACCAGCTCTTCGAACATATCTTCTGCAGACCGGTTTTCATTTTCCTGGGTGTATTGGGGGAAATGGTAGGTCTTGAAATCAAATTCGATATGGCATCGGGCCGCTATCTGTGCCGAATGCGTGATGGCCAGGGGATAGTCTTTAAAATAGGTCTCCATTTCCTCTGGTGATTTGAAATAGAGCTGGTCGGTTCTGAATTTCAGACGTTCGGTGTCCTGAATGGTTTTTCCGGTCTGAATACAGAGCAGGACATCATGGGCACGGACATCTTCTTTATCCAGATAATGACAGTCATTGGTGGCAACCAGCGGAACGGAAAGTTTTTGGCTCAACGCCAGAAGCGACTGATTGACTTTTTCCTGAGCATCGATGCCATTGTTCTGGACTTCCAGAAAAAAACGATCCTCTCCAAACAACCGCCGGTAGTAATTGATGGCGGTTTCCGCCGCATCAGGCTGATTTTGAAGAATCAGCCGGGGAATTTCACCATGAAGGCAGGCCGACAGCGCGATCAGGCCGGTTGAATGGGCTTCAAGAATGGACTTGTCAATTCGGGGTTTATAGTAAAAGCCCTCCAGTTGGGCAATCGAGACCATTTTACAAAGATTGTGGTATCCCTCGTTGGTCTCTGCAAGAAGAATCAGATGGCGCAGATCCTTGTTGTCCTGTGCCGTCCGATCCGAAATGGTTCTGGGCGCGACATAGCATTCACACCCGATGATGGGTTTGACATTGGCCTTGAGGCATTTTTCATAAAAATCAATGGTCCCGAACATGGTTCCATGATCGGTGATGGCCACGCTGTTCATACCGAACCGGGCGACCCGGCTCAGCAGTGAATCAATCCGGATGGCCCCGTCCAGCAGGCTGTACTGGGTGTGAACGTGAAGATGGATGAATTCGGACATCACGTCTGATCAATCCATCCGGTAGTTGGGCGCTTCTTTGGTGATGATGACATCATGCACGTGACTTTCCCGAAGTCCGGCAGCGCTGATCCGGATGAATCGCGCATTGTTGCGCAAATCTTCAATCGACTGACTGCCAACATAGCCCATGCCGGCTTTCAGACCACCGACCAGTTGAAACACATTGGATGAAATGGTTCCCCTGTATGGAACCCGGCCGACAATGCCTTCCGGAACCAGTTTGTCATCCTCAGCCTGTTCGGTCTGATAATAGCGGTCTTTGCTGCCTTTCTGCATGGCCTCCAGTGATCCCATACCCCGATAGACCTTGTAGCTTCTACCCTGGAAAAAAATGGATTCTCCCGGGCTTTCCTCGGTTCCGGCAAATAGGCCGCCAATCATGACCACATGGGCGCCGGCTCCGATGGCTTTGGTGATATCTCCGGAAAATTTGATACCGCCGTCTGCAATGATGGGAATGCCGGTTTGATTGGAAATGTCCCTGCAGTTCATGATGGCCGTGACCTGGGGGACACCCACGCCGGCCACAATCCGGGTGGTGCAGATGGAACCGGGTCCGATTCCGATCTTGACGGCATCGACACCGGCCAGAATCAAATCCTGGGTTCCTTCTGCAGTGGCGACATTTCCGGCAATCAGTTCCATGTCTGGATGATTGTGTTTGAGCGTCCTGACCGCATCGATAACGTTTCTGGAATGCCCGTGGGATGTATCGATCAAGAGTATATCCGCACCTGCCTTCAGCAGCTTTTCCGCACGTTCCTCCATGTCCGGGCCAACACCAATGGCGGCGCCGACGCGAAGCCTGCCCATGGTATCCTTGCAGGCATTGGGGTATTTTCTGATTTTTTCAATGTCCTTAATGGTGATCATGCCGGTCAGTTTACCGTTTCGATCGACGACCAGCAACTTCTCAATCCGGTGCTTGTGAAGCAGTTTTTTGGATTCTTCCAGGGTAATCCCTTCATGGGCCGTAATCAGATGATCCCGGGTCATGACGTCCGATACGATTCGGGTCGTGTCGGTTTCAAACCGGAGATCCCGGTTGGTTACAATGCCGACCAGTTTATCTCCGTCTGTCACCGGTACGCCGGAGATGCGATAGTCCTCCATCAGTTTTAGAACATCCCGAACGGTCTGATCCGGCCGGATGGTCACCGGATCGATGATCATGCCGCTCTCCGATTTTTTTACTTTTCCCACCTCGATGACCTGATTTTCGATGCTCATGTTGCGATGAACGAATCCCAGCCCGCCTTCTCTGGCCATGCTGATGGCCGTTCGGGATTCAGTTACAGTGTCCATGGCCGCGCTGACAATCGGTACATTCAGTTTCAGGTTGCGTGTCAGGTTGGTGCTGACCGATACATCTTTGGGCAGTACGTCGGAATAACCCGGCAACAGCAGCAAATCGTCAAATGAAAAGGCTTCCTGTATGATTTCTGGAGTCATGTTCATCTTGTCCTTATGAATAATTCTGAAATTTCAATTTCTGGCCGTCAGCTTACAGTCTTCAGCCCTCAGCCTTCCATCTTCCATTTTTTGACTGGGTACAATAACACAGTTTTTCAAAACGCGCAAAATCTGAATCGGCTATTTGTAACCTTGACAATATCAACCCGTCATACTAAAAAGCGTGAAACGTGAGGTGTGAACCATTCATTTCAAATCTGAAACCGTTAAGCTTGACCCATGCTGATCGAAATCAATCCCCATAATCCCCAGCAGCGCCTGATCAACCGGGTTGTTACCATTCTTCAGGAAGGGGGGGTTATCGCCTATCCAACCGATACCTTTTACGGAATCGGATGCAATATCATGGACAAGCGGGCGATTCAGAAAATTTATCAGATAAAACAACGGGATGCCGGGAAACCGTTCAGTTTTATCTGTTCGGATCTCAAACATATCAGCGATTATGCCAAAGTGTCCAACTATGCGTACAAGACGATGAAGCGGCTGCTGCCCGGACCTTATACCTTTATTCTGGAAGGATCCAAGCTGGTTCCCAAGATGATGCTGACCCGGCGAAAAACAGCGGGTATTCGCGTACCGGATCATCCCATCTGCGTCGAACTGGTCAAACAATTGGGAAATCCCATCATCTCCACCAGCGCCACAACCCATGACGGTGAAATATTTCATGATCCGTCATTACTGCATGATTATTTCGGCGCGCGGCTGGATCTGGTTATTGACGGTGGCCTGGTTCCGGGGTTGCCCTCCAGCGTGATTTCTTTGATTCAGGATATTCCTGAAATCATTCGGGAAGGCCAGGGTGATCTCAGTGGATTCTGAAAGGAGACCATGAATATTCATACCCATCATAAAACGTCTGATTCTCTGGTTGGAATCCCTCTTGAAGTACGGGATAATTTCAGTCGGGTGTGGCTGACGGCAACCGATCAGATGATCGTGGATGAAACCGGATTGATTCACGGCGGCTTTATCTTCGGGCTGGCAGATTATGCGGCCATGATTGCCGTCAATCATCCCAATGTCGTTCTGGGTGCTGCGGATGTCCGGTTTCTTAAGCCGGTCAAAGTGGGTGACGGGGTCATTGCAGAGGCATCGGTCGAGCCGGGCCAGGGAAAGAAACACATGGTTTCTGTCAGGGTGTCAAGGGGTGAAGACTGCGTGTTTACCGGGGTATTTACCTGTTTTGTTCTGGACAGACATGTACTGGCTACGTCAAATTGATGGCTTCATATAGCGTTTTTTAACGATCATGGTTCAAAATCGGATGGCGCCAGGATGAACGTATGCCGGACACTGTCCGGAATGATCCGCGGATGACCGGAAACGGCATCCACAAAGACCCATTCCGTTGTTCCGGTGGACAAGACAGCATTGTCACCGGATCGAAGAAAACGGTATTTTCGAAGCGATACCGCTCTTCGAAAGTCACACACCCAGGTCAGTGCGACAATTTCATCACCCGAAAATGCCGGCTTCAGGTACGTCACATAATGAGACCGGACAACCCAGATGGCATTGGCATTTCGAGATGCCCGGGCGCATCCCGACGCCTCTGAATGATGGATTGCGGCATCCTGCATCCACTGAACATAGACGACATTGTTGACATGACCATTCCGGTCAATGTGTTCTTCTGAAACCCCAAATCGGAATTGATGAACAGGCGACATATTTTTCCTTGCAGTGTATAGACGATTTAAATGTTCATGAAGCGATAGTCCGGTGAAAGTCTCTACAAAAGATTCTCAGCCTGTCTTATACCGGCTTATACCCTCAGATTCAACCGCATTGATTCCTTTTTTCACCTCCGGAATACAGATTGAGGGTTGACAATAAACCCGAAAATAGTTTATTGCCTGAACACTTTGGTATTTTCAGGCTGGGAAAGCGGGTCGTCTTGCCCTGCCTGAAACATTTTATATGTTCAAACCCATCGATAATTTATTTTTCACATCAGGATGAACAGCCTGATAGAAACGGGTGGACAGAAAAGACCGGTTTTATCATTTTCCCCAATATCTGACTCGATTGGGACAAACCGAAACTGACGAATGGACCATGCAAAGACAAATTCGAAACTCTCTGCTTTATAACAGTATCATTTGGATCGTTTGCTGCGTTAACATCGCCATATCGACGCCCCGTGCATCCGGCATGGAAAGCCAGATGGACACACCATTGTCCTCTTTTGGCCTCACCGAGGAACAATTTGAAAATGAAGCCAAAGAGTTCGTCGGCATTCCTTACCGAAAGGGAGGAATATCAGAAAGGGGAATGGATTGCTCCGGCTTTGCCCGAAAAATCTATTCCCGTCTGTTTGGGATCGAGCTGCCCCATAACTCCATTCAACAATACCGGTTTTCATCGCTCCAACAGATTGATGACGAAGAACTTCAACCCGGTGATCTGATTTTTTTTGCCAACAAAAAGAAAAAGCGTATCAATCATGTTGGCGTTTATCTGTCAGACGGGCAATTCATTCATGCCAGCAGCAGCAAGGGAATTATGGTGTCCAATCTGGATGACCGCTACTGGAAAGCCCGGTTTGTCAGTTCAAAACGCCATTTGGCGTTAAACGCATATTCGGATGCTGAAGAAATCCGGTTTGAAAGATCTCTCGAAACACCGGTGTATCAAAAGGGTATGATCAAAGGGTATGCACGCGATGAATTCAGGTCCCATGCGTCCGCGTTTTCACCGAGTAATGTAGATACATTCGATTTTGACACCTGTGATGTCCGTGAACTGGAAAGCGCACATCTTCGTTTCTATGAAATGGGATACAGCCATTCCCTGTTCAACAGTCTCAATCTGAATTTCAGTGCCATCCATGAAAAATTTGATGCCTCAACAGCCTGGCCCGGATTTGATTCCTATTCCAACACGATCAGTTATCGATTCAATAAATTTTCCTCTGATACGGCTGTGCGACAGGGCCTGAAACTGGCTGGCGATATTCGTCCCAGCAACTGGCTCAGCATCACGCCATCCATCACCTATTTTGATTATTCCACAGAAAACCGCCAACTCCTGGATGTTCCCAAACGAACCCTGGGAGTTAACACGCTCCTGTCACCGATTCATCAAAGCTGGTCCCTGTCCATGTCGCTGCAATATTCCGACCAGGAAGATCTGATGAGTTTTACCACATCTGACAATATGCTCAATTCCCTGGATATGGCGGTCAGACTGGGAGTCAATCTCACGGACAATCTTCAGTTCTCCATCATGGGCAAACACGATGTCAAGTCAACGGCATATGGAATGTCTGTAGATTCCATGTTTATGGAGCCATCTGCCAGTGATGTATTCCTGACTTTTGATTTGAATTATTAAGCCATCCGGTAAAGACCCCAACACAACAAACGAAGCGTTTGGTTTTGCTGCTAATTTGTCAGGCTGTGTATGGGCGCCGGTATCAGGCCGCCCAGGCGGATAAACCGGTTGCCTTTGGCACCGTTGTTGACCGGCATGATAGGGGCCTGTCCCAATAGCCCGCCAAAAAATGCACTGTCGCCAGCCCGTTTTCCGGGAACTGGAATGAGTCTGGCTGCGGTGGTTTTTTTGTTGATGACCCCGATTGCCATTTCATCTGCAATGATTGCAGCAATGGTTTCAGCAGATGTATCGCCCGGGATGGCCACCATGTCCAGTCCGACCGAGCAGACGCTTGTCAGGGCTTCCAGTTTTTCCAGGGTCAGAAATCCGTTTCTGGCCGCCTCGCCGATATTGAGATCTTCGCTGACCGGAATGAATGCGCCGCTGAGCCCGCCAACATGGGAACTGGCGAATGCGCCGCCTTTTTTGACAGCATCATTTAACATGGCCAGTGCCGCCGTGCTGCCCGGAGCGCCGATACTGTCAAGGCCCAGGCTTTGAAAAATTTCACCCACGCTGTCACCCACGTTGGGTGTTGGCGCCAGACTCAAGTCCACGACACCAAAGCGGATACCCAGTTTTTGTGCGACTTCGCGACCGATCAGTTCGCCCACCCGGGTTACCTTGTATGCGGTGCGTTTGATGATTTCTGAAATCTGGCCCAGGTTCAATGTGGGATCTGATGCCAGCGCCCGATCAATTGCTTTTTTTACCACACCCGGGCCGCTGACCCCGACATTGATCACCGCATCCGCTTCACCGATACCCAGATAGGCACCCGCCATAAACGGAATATCTTCCGGAATATTGGCAAACACACACAGTTTGGCGCAGGCCAGCCCATCCAGGTCCGCGGTCAGTCTGGCAGCCTCCTTGATCGTATCGCCCATCATCATGACGGCATCCATGTTGATGCCTGCCCGGGTCGAGGCCACGTTGACCGATGCACATAGCCGCTCTGTTTCAGTCAGCGCCTGGGGAATGGCTCTGATCAGGGCGCGATCCCCCCGGGCCACGCCTTTTTCAACCAGTGCAGTGAATCCACCGATAAAGTCGACCTGAACCTCTGCTGCGGCATCATTCAGCGTTTTGGCAACCTGAACCAGTTGATCGGATGTAAAGCAGGCACCCATCACCGCGACCGGACTGACTGAAATCCGCTTGTTGACAACCGGTATGCCGTAGGTACTTCCAATCTGATCACATACAGACACCAGTTGGCTTGCCTTTTCAAGGATTCGATGATGGAGATTGTTTTTGAACTGATTCAGATTGTCACTGACACAATCCAGGAGATTCAGTCCCAATGTGACGGTTCGAACATCCAGATGTTCACTCTGGAGCATTTCCAGTGTGGAAATGACTTCGGTGGTACTCAGCATAAAAACTCCCTGTAGTGTTGCCTGGGCTACACCCGATTGATGGCCTCAAAAATTTTTTGATGCTGAATGCTGACGATCAGCTCCAGTTCAGCGGCCTGTTGCCTGAGATCGCGGTGAAACGCATGCTGATCAATATCAGTTGGCACATCCACCTCATAAATCATCATGTTGTCAAATGGATTGTCACCCCCCCGGAATACGGCCTGAAGATTGGTGACATTGACGCCATAATTTGCGATGATCCGGGTGATTTTAGCCACAAGTCCTTTGCGGTCCGGTCCCCGTGTGGTGATGACAAAGGGTTCACTGGCTTTTCCACAAAGCGCAGGCAGGCCGGTTTTCAAATATTTGACATACGCCTGAAGATCCATGGGGCAAATAGTCGTCTCCAGCAGATCATGAAGTGTTTCCGCAGACATTTCATCCGGAATTTCGGCGATGAAAATACCGGAAAATTCTGATTGAAGGATCGTTTGCGTGACATTTTCAATGTTGCAGCCTCTTTCAAACAGAATATTGGATACAGTGGCCAGAATGCCGGGACGGTCCGGTCCAAAAACAGACACAACAACTTTTTTCATAGGATTCGCTTTATTGGGTAAATGGTTTGAGATTAAAGTGTTACGCTTGAAGTGAAAATGCAAAAGCAGAATTCAGTAGTCAGGATTCAGAATTCAGTAGAAAAACGGTAAATATCATTTTCATATGTGGTTCCTCTATCTTGTCAATTCGTTTCAATCAAACAGAATGTGGCGGTCCACCTGACGCACCGTGGATACCCCGGTCAGAATCATGGTTTGAATCAGCTCGGATGTTAACTGATCGATATATCGCATGACCCCGTCTTTCATGCCGCCTGTGACAGCAACTGAAAACGGTCTGCCAATCATGACCGCATCCGCCCCAAGTGCCATCATTTTCAGAATATCCCCACCGGTTCGAATGCCGCCGTCAACCAGAATGGCAATCTGCCCCTTTATGGCGGCGGCTATCTGAGGAAGCACCCGGGCTGTACCTGGGGTATGGTCCAGGACCCGCCCGCCATGATTGGACACCACAATGGCTTTTGCGCCGACATCCACTGCCAGTTTAGCTTGATCTGGGGTCATCACACCTTTCAGAATAAATGGTACCGGAATCGTGGAAATGATCTGTTTGAGTTTTTCAGGGGTTTTGGGGGAGACGGGCCTGCCCATCAGTCGAAGGGTGATCAAGCCAGCGGCATCAATATCCATGCCAATGATTTTTGATCCGGTATTCAACGCCTTTTCCAGCTTTTCAGCCAATTCCCGATCTTCCCAGGGTTTGATAAACGGGATACCGTGGCCATTCAGCCTGTGTATGGCGTGAAAACCGGATTCGTGAATAATGGGCGGAACACCGTCACCGGTGCAGCCGATAATGCCTTTTTCAAGGCATCCGGCCAGTTTGGAGAAAATATAATCCGGCTCGTCAATTTTTCCGCCCATGTTGAAGGAGACGCCACCGATCGGCGCCGCCAGAACCGGGATATCCAGATTTAGGCCCAGAATGCTCACCCGGGTATCAGGTTCTGTAACATCATGAATGACCCGCATATTGAATTTATGTTCAGCCAGGGCTTTAATATTATCCCGGAATGCTTCTCCGGTTCCGATTCCACCCATTCCGGGAACCTCGCCGCCACATGCCCGGCCATCGCAAACCGGACATACCCGACAAAATCCTTCCATGAGTTTTCTGGCCTGTTTTCGGATTTCTTTCATTTCAATTTTTCTGCCTCTCTTTCCGGCTTGTATCTGCAAACGACTGTATGCTAATGATTCATTGACCCAATAAACGCTCATGAATCATGGAAATAAAAATGACATTTACCATTTTTCTGCTGAATTCTGTACGCTTTATAAGGCGCCAGCCGCAATTCTGACTACTGAATTCTGCTTTTGCATGTTCGCGGTAAACTTAACCAACAACACCCATAATCCGGTTACCCTCGACCCATGATCAATATGTCATCTTTATTCAGAGAAAACAAGACCCTGTTTATCATCATCGCCATTGGCATTTTTTTGATCGAGCTGGAAATCTTTGCCATTGCCGCGATCAAATCCGGAAGAAAATCATGGCTGGAAATTCGAAATAACCAGGGCAATGTGATTCACATGACCGAAGGGAACAACCTGAGCAGTTTTAACAAATATTATTTTGAAAAAACCTTTGGTCCCCTGGAAAATTACCAGGTGAATCTGATCAGCAAAGATGAACCGTTTCCATTCAGGGCATGGTTCAGCGCGGCCATTGGTATTCCGGTCGGCGCCGTTCTGTTGTTTGCATTTATTTCCCGCGCCGTAGGATACCTGTTTTATGGACAATCTGTTTTATCTGCTGAATCAGCGGACCGGCCAACGGAATATGAAACCCGTCTGGAAAAAATTATGGGAACCGTAGGCAGGCTGAATATTTTTGCCATCGGTTTCATTATTCTGGCAGGTGTTCTGTCCTATTGGATTGTCCCCAATTTCATCGTTTACATCGGCAGCCTGGGTATTGAAGCCGTGATTCGGTTCAAATGGTTTTTCCTGGCTCTTGCACTGATTTTTTTTGGAATTATCATATGGATCATATTTTTGCGCTATTTACTCGCCAAACGGACGATTGACACCAAAATGGAAGTGGAAAAATTCCGTCTTCAACTGGAAGCCTCAGGAACGAACACAGAATCTGTTCGACTGATCGGCGAATCGAACCCGCATGACCAGATCAACTGGAACCCGGGTTCAAAACCATCCATCAAGGATACGCCGTAAACCCAATCATCTGGATTACAGGACCTTTGCTATGCAGATCGTTGTTACCCATCGTAACACGGATTTTGATGCGCTTTCATCGCTTGTTGCCGCAACCCTTATTTATCCTGGATCGGTTCCGGTCATTTCAAAAACAGTCAATCCCAATGTCAGACAGTTTCTTTCCATTCATAAAGATGTGTTTCACTTTTATGAACCGGATGAAATCGATATGAATCGGGTGGATCGCCTGATTGTCGTGGATGTCAACTGCTGGGGAAGATTGGGCCGAATCGGCCGGTTGAGTGAAAAACAAGATCTGGAAATACGCCTGTGGGACCATCATCTGATGCCTGGTGATATCGAACCGACCTGGAAACATGTGGAGGAAATGGGGGCGAATATCACCCTGATGATTCGGGAACTGAAAAATCGGAAGATTCAGCTCACCCCGATTCAGGCAACTTTGTTTTTAACCGGAATCTATGAGGACACGGGCAACCTGATGTTTCCTTCCAGTCAGGCTGAAGATGCGTTTGCAGCCGGATATCTGATGGAACAAAAGGCCGATCTGAATATTCTGGGGACATTTCTACGGCCGGCATATGGCGAAAAACAGAAAAACATTCTTTTTGAGATGCTTCAGACTGCGGATCGCATGCGAATCAACGGGTTCAGCGTCAGCATCAACAAGATGGATATTCAGGGGCATGTGGACAGCCTGGCCGTCGTGGTCAGAATGTACCGGGAAATCATGAATGTGGATGCGGCGTTCGGCATATTTATGGACCGGGAGCGTCAACGCGCCATTGTGATCGGACGCAGCAATATCGATGCTATCAACATGGGGTATTTAATGAAAGGCCTGGGTGGTGGCGGACATCCCGGGGCGGGGTCTGCCATGCTGAAAGCCGTCAATTCAGATGCCGTGGAAAACATGATCGTGGATCTGATTCAGGGGAACCAGCAGACATCGGTTCAGATCAGCGATCTGATGTCATTTCCTGTGGTGACCATTTCCTCTGACACCACCATGGAGACGGCGGCTGAAATTCTGCGGGAAAAGGGATGTACCGGTATCCCGGTTCTGGAAGATGGAAATCTGATCGGCATGATTTCCAGAAGGGATTTTAAAAAAATCAAGTCAAAATCCCGTATGAAATCACCTGTCAAGGCGTTTATGAGCACCAATGTGGTGACGATTGAGCCGGGTAAAAGCCCGATGCAGGCGGCCCGATTAATGGTCAAGCATGACGTCGGGCGGCTTCCGGTCGTTGAAAACGGTAACATTATCGGCATCATCACCCGGTCTGACACCATGACCTATTTTTATGATCTGCTGCCGGATTAGGCCAGTTTTGACTTTTTAAAGTTCATCAAATCATAAACCGGTCATAAACCGGCAAAATACGGTCATAAGCCTGTAAATCCGGTTTATCGGAAGTGGCGGGGATGCTCGCCCCGGGCGAGGCGCTCACTGATTGCATCGATCACAGGCAGGATATTTCCCGCTGATTCAACAATATAATGCGCTCCGGCAGCCTGAAACCGATCCGCGATGGCCGCCAAGCGGTTTGTCCGTTCAAAATCCGGCATCAGATTCATATCGGTATGCGACAACCCCATCTCATTGCCGGTGCGGGTAATCCCGATCGTCCACATCCCGGCATTGAGTCCCTCTTCGATATCGCTGATGGTATCCCCGATTTTTACCATGGCCTCCAGCGGATAGATCTGGAGCTGGATTGCATTGGCGTAGCACATAAAGGGGTAAGGCCGGCCGGCCGGTACATCCGAAGAACATACCACCACATCCGGCGAATATCCGTTTTTTTCAGCAGCAGGCGCCAGCACATCCATCATGGGTCGGGTATAGCCCGTGGATGAACCGATACGAATCTTCCTGGCCCGCAATCCGTCCACTGCCTCCAGAATACCGGGAATCATATCGGCATGAGCCGACACGGCTTTGACCATCATGGGTTCTGTACGCCTATAAATGGTATCGATATCGGTATCCGTCGGGATGCGGTTGAACATGGCCAGCCACTGGGCCTTTACCGACGGCAGGTTGCACATGGCGCGGATATGATCTTTTTTTGAAAGCCCCATGAACCGACGCGCTTCAGCAGTCTGTACGGAAACACCAAATTCCTTGAATGTTTTCACAAATACGGCTGCTGGTCCGCGGCAACCATAATCCACTGTTGTGCCGGCCCAATCCAGAACCACGCCCAAAACCGGTCCGGTATAAAATAATCGTTGAGACAGGGGCGTCATGAGCGGTTGATTCATCATAATGTCAGTGTTGAGGCATCTGTGATCATCTGGCGGAGTTGCAGAAATTCCATGTCCGTATGCTCCCGCGGCCGGGGCAGATCGACGTCATAGACCGAAGCCATGCGCCCGGGAAGCTTGCCTTCAAGGCTGACGATACGATCGGCTAAAAAAATGGCCTCATCGATGTTGTTGGTGACAAAAAGGACCGTGCGTTTTTCCGATTGCCAGATGCGCTCGATTTCTTTTTCCATAAAAATCCGGGTCTGAGCGTCCAACTGGCCGAATGGTTCGTCCAGCAGCATGACCTGCGGGTCATTTGCATACGCGCGGGCAATACCCACCCGCTGCTTCATGCCGCCGGACAATTGGTGCGGGTAATGGTTTTCGAATTTTTGCAACCCCACCAGATCGATATAGTGTTGTGCGATTTTCCGCCGTTCCGATTTGGGAATACCATTCAGTTTTGGGCCCATCTCGATATTTCCCATCACGGTCCGCCAGGCAAACAGCATGTAGCTCTGAAACACAAGCCCCCGGTCCGGTCCGGGTTTTGTCACAGTCTGACCGTCCAGAAGCACAGTCCCCTCGGTGGGGGTCTCCAACCCTGCAATAATGCGTAACAACGTGCTTTTACCACATTGACCAGGTCCCAGGATGACCAGAAATTCGTTGTCCCGAACATCAATGCTGATATCCTGGAGGACATGAACCCGCTGAGTTCCTTTCTGAATGAATATCTTGGATATATTTTGACAACTAATTTTCGGGACGGTCATGGTCTTTTCTTTCTTTAAAGTCCCTCGATTTTGCGTTTCCAGGGACAGATCAATGTTTCAAGACCGATGATCAGCAGGGAGGTTGACCAGGCCACAATCGCGATAATGACCATACCGCCAATCACGAGGGACGTATCAGACATTTTCATCCCCTGGACGATAATAAAGCCCAGTCCGGATCGGGATGCCACCAGTTCGGCGGCCAGCACACAAGTCCAGGCGTTGGATAAGGATATCTGAAGTCCGGCAAATATGGCGGGGAAGGAAGCCGGAAAGCTGACCTGAATGATTTCATCCCTGCGTTTTCCCCCGAGAACCTTGACGACATCATATAATTCCGGCTCGATAAGACGGATGCCGTTATACGCATTCAAAAGGCAGGGAACAAACGTTCCGATAACGATGATGAAGATTTTGGAGGGTTCCCCGATACCGAACCAGAGAATTGCAATGGATACCCAGGCAATGGGCGGCATGGGTTTGAAGATGTCGAAGACGGGCTTGACGACAGCATCCACATAAGGGTTTAGCGCCATGAACAGACCCAGGGGAATGGCGATGGCCGAGGCCAGTGCAAATCCGATCAGCACCCGGCTGGTGCTGGCCCAGATATGCCCCCACAGTGTCAGACCCGCCAGCGTGTCTGTCAACATCCGCTCGAAACGCAGGATTACCTGAAGCGGGGAGGCCAATGCGCCTTTAAGTATGCCGCTTTGGGCAACCATATGCCAGACCAGCAGAAACATGACTGTCGAAACACAATAAAGGAAATATTCGTTGGTAATCACGCGGTAAATGGTCATGGGCTTTTTCTCACTGACCGCTTCCTGTATTTCATTGGCAATGGCCCGGTCACCCGTTCCGGCATTTGTGGTTGGTTGTGTCACGGCACTCAATGTTTTTACCTCCTGATACCGGCGAGGAGCCGACGCTCGAGGCGCTCAATCGCATAGCCGATCACGGCACCGACAAATCCCACGCAGACCATGCCCAGGACAACCATTTCTGGCAGCGCCAATCGCCGACCCATGGAGATGAGGTAGCCAAGGCCCTGGTCTGCCGCAAGCAGTTCCGCCCCCACCAGGTTGACCCAGCAGCAGACCAGGGCGATCTGCAACGCGCCAAAGACCATTGGCATGGCAGAAGGGATGCAGAGCTGGATGAAAATCTGCCAGTCGCTGGCACCATACGTACGCGCCATTTGAATGAGGGTCGGGTTGGTCATGCGAACGCCGACAAACGCATTGATGACGCAGGGTACGACCCCTCCCAGAAAGATAATAAAAACCTTGCCTTCGATGCCGATTCCAAACCAGAAAATGGTTAACGGAATCCAGGCAATGGGAGGGATGGGCCGGATGAGCTCGAAGATGGGCCGGACAAGACCCCGGAACACCGTAAACCACCCCATGAGCAACCCCATAGGCAAACCAATCGCCAGGCTCAGCATATATCCGATAAAGGCCTCTTTGCCACTCGTCCAGGCATGGGCAGCAAGGACAGCGCCGTCCGGGTTGGGGTCCGTGAGCTTGACCAGGAACAGTTTGATGACGGCCGACGGTGCGGCCAGCATGGTGCTGGGGACGATTCCGTTATCAACAATCAACTCCCAGGCAGAAAAAAAAGTCACCACGCTGAGGATGGAAAGCAGGGTCAATCTCAGCGGTTTTTTGACTTTTACAGCCTCATAAGCCATTTTAGCTCGCTTTTCTGTAACGATCTGTAACGTAATTTAAAGAAACGTAATACCAGCGTATAGCGTTTGAATCCGGCCAAACCCATGCGGTTCAGCCGGACAAATAATCGGGCACCTGCATTTATTTATCTGTAGGGATGGGGGTTTTAACCATTTTCAGGAACTTGTCGGTCACATATCCGCTCTTGTTGATTTTATCCAGTTCTTCCGGTTTAAAACGGCCCTGGGCCGTGAAGAACTCGGCGATCATGCGCTGCCATTTTGCGGCCGTGCTTTCACCCTTGGATGTATCAAACAACGCGAGCTGTTCCTGAAGGTCCCAGACTGGATGCGTATCGATATCTTTTTTACAGTTGGCCTCGGACATCTCCTGCCCGGCCCAGTCTTTCATGAACTTCTGGTACAGTTTAACCACTTCAGGGCTGCTTCCATGTGCCTTGAGATAATTCACGCCCCGGAGGTATACGCGAAGAAATTTGGCTACGATTTCCGGATTTTTGTCACAGAATTCCCGGTCGCCAACCAGCGTAATGGGCAGGGCAGCGCCTGCTTTTTTGATGTCAGACACCTGTTTCCAACCCTTGTCTTCAGCAGTTAAGGTATAAGGTGCCCAAAGACAGGCCACATCACCCACGCCTTTTTCAAAAGCGGCGATGATCGAAGCCTGGTCCATCTGCTTGATGACGACATCCTTATCTTCGAGGCCCAGTGTTTTGAGCCAGGTGGAGAGGGCATAGTGCGCAGAGGAAACCGTGGTGACGAGAACGGTTTTGCCCTTCACCGCGTCCGGAGAACCCAGTACGTCGGGATAGGTTTTGTTGAAACCCTTGGTTTTCAGAACAGGACTGTCCGGACGAACATAAATGGCATTGGTCAGCGATTCATCATTGCCAAGGCCAATCATGTATGCGTTATACCGTAGCGCACCCACGACCTGTGGAACGCCCCCGGTACCGCCAAGGACCCATTGTTTCGCAGGAAGGGCTTCCATTTGGGCCATGCCGGAATCAAAAAACAACAATTCCAGGTCGAGTCCTTCCTCCTTGTCCCAGCCTTTCTGTTTGGCCAGCCAGGGCATGAAGGTTTCATGTTCGGGCATCCAGCAGGTTTGCAGTTTCACCAGATTCTGTGCCTGAGCCGGCATGATCGAAAATGCCAGCACCACAGCCATGATCAATATACTCAATAAAGTGATTTTTTTCATCTTTACTGCTCCTTTCCGATATTGTTGATTTTCAGGCTGAAAATTCCATACTTCCCGCTGGCGGGTCGTCACCCGACAGCACTTTTTTTTGCAGTGTGTCGCACCTCCTTTGCTGAATATTTACAGAAATTCACATGATGCCGGGTCTTGATTGAACTTACCACCAGCGGATCAGTTCGGTCACCTGCTTGCGGATCTCGACAAATTTTGGATCAATTAATGATCTTGGGCGAGGCAGATCCACAAGGACTTCCGCTTTGATCTGTGTCGGTTTATTGCTGAGTACCAGAATGCGCTCGGCCACATAAACCGCCTCCTCGATGTTGTGCGTGACGAAAAGAACGGTGGATTTGAGGGTTTGCCAGAGCTTGATCAGTTCATCCTCAAGGTAGTATCGCAACTTGATATCCAGTTGACCATACGGTTCGTCCATCATCAACAGATCCGGATCTACCGCAAAGGCCCTGGAAACCGCGATGCGCTGCATCATGCTGGCTGAAACCTGATTGGGAAAAAGATGGGCCGTGTCTGTCAGGCCCACCATCTCGAGAATTTCAGTCAACTTCTTTTCAATCCGGTCTTTGGGAAAATGTTTGACTTCCATGCCATAAGCCACGTTATCCCGTACGGTACGCCAAGGAAGACAGGTCGGTTCCTGGAAAACAAACGCCAGATTATGTTTTTTGGGGTTGGCCACCTCCCCGTCGACATAGATATCGCCCTCGGAAGTGGGTATCAGCTTGGAAAGGCAGTTCAAAAATGTGGTTTTACCGCACCCTGTGGGTCCGACGATCGCCAGAAACTCTCCTTCGGCAACGGTGAAGTTGATATGATCCAGAACCACAAGATCGCCAAATCGCCGGGTCAGATTTTTGACTTCAATTTTGTTTCGTCTGCCTAAGTAGTCTGCCACGGTGAGGACTCCATATGATGTTTTTCCCACGGCCATTCCCCGTTCATGGTACTGGACAGGGAATGGATTTTCTGTTTGGTTTTGGAATGGTCCCGGGTTAACCGGCTACACAGCTTCTAACCGGTCCTGAGACAATGGGTTTAACCGGCTGGTTGTGCCCATCTGCGACATACTGACCAGCAGGTGGCGCAAAACGTACCGTAACGGTTTTGTTCTGGGTGAAGAAATCGATACCATCCTTGCCCTGTACCTTGTCAGTACCGATAAGAGAGCCTTTGATGCCGCCGAAAGGCAAATACGGGTGGGGCGCACAGATGCCGACATTGACACCGACCATACCCACATCCGCTTCTGCAATAAATTTTTCGGTATAATAAAGGTTCTGGGTGAAGATGCAGGCACCATTGCCAAATTCCTGGGCGCGGATCAGGGCGAGTGCATCATCCAGGTCTTTGATGCGGATGATGGACACCACCGGGCCGAAAATTTCTTGCCGGGCAATGGTTCGGCATGGCGTGACCTCAGTAAAGACCGTCGGCCCGACAAAATACCCGTTCCGGTTTTTTTCAGAAACCGTTGGGTTGCGACCATCCAGAACCAGATTACTTCCTTCCTTGATTCCAATTTCAATATACTGTTCAATTTTGGCCTTGGCTCCGGCAGAAATGACCGGTCCCATATAGACCGATGGATCAAATGCATCACCCACCACAACGTTTTTGGAGGCTTCGATAATTTTTTCAACCACTGCATCGTAAATCTCCGGCACTGCAGCCACAATGGACCCGGCCAGGCAGCGTTGACCAGCAGAACCGTAGCAGGAATTGACAAAATTCTCGATAAAAATATCCATCTGAAGGTCTTCCATGGCAACAAGAAAATTTTTTGCGCCACCCAGCAGCATGGCGCGTTTGGCGCCACGGCCACATCCCTGAGCGATTTGTTTGGCAGTGGGCGTCGAGCCGACCAGGCAAACGCCGGAAACCCGCGGATGCTCATACCAGGTTTCCGGTACCTGGCGATTGCCGTGGATAATATTAATCACGCCCTTCGGTAGACCGATCCGGGTGAATATGTCACCCATTTTCTGCATGAAATAAGGGGATTGTGTGCTGGGCTTGAAGACAAAGGTATTCCCCACCCCGATGGCAAATGGAATAAACCAGCCAAAGACCAGAGCCGGAAAATTGAAAGGGGCGACGCCGCCGAAGACCCCGAGGGGGGAGCGGACGACCCTTCCGACGATGTTTCCGGCGATTCCCTCCAGGGCTTCTCCCTGAATCAGGGTGGGGATACTGCATGCGGTTTCGACAATTTGTATGACCCGCTGCACCTCTCCCCGGGCTTCGCTGATGTGTTTGGCCTGGTCGATGGCGATGGCATAGGCCAGTTCCTCAAGATTTTCTTCCATGACCCGCCGCATATCGAAGAGAAATCCAACCCGGCGGGAAACGGACTGTCTTCTCCAGGAATCATAGGCGGCGTAAGCCGATTCAACGGCTTTCAGGGATGTTTCGGTCGAGGCCATCGGAACCTGGCCGATCACGTCCCCAGTGGATGGATTATATAACGGTATCTGATCCGCTGAAGGATCTTCGACCCATTCGCCATCGATAAAATGACGGATATTGATAAAACCCGGTGCGCCCATCATGTCCTCCTGCTGTTTATTTACGACCTGATTCATTTGCGATTCAGATTCTTGAAAGGGGCTTGACAGCTACTGATATCTAATATATTAGATATTATAAATGTGTCAACCCTTTTTTACAGCCCATTGGATTGCGATTCGAATCATGAAAAGAGACTTGACACCCATTGATGTCTGATGTATCAGATATCAATGGGTGTCAGGCTGGTCTAATAGCGTCATGGATGCGTTGGACCTTTTGTCATATTTACCGGAATCGGGCTGCTTGTGTTCAAAATGAAAATTTGGTCAACCGCTGCATGGGAAACAGGCTGCAGCTAACCGGAAGGAGAATGGTATGAACAATCAAACAAACTGGCTGGCGTATGATGTTGACGAGATGGTACGTGGCGACCGGGAGTATTTATGGCACCATATTAAACCCCATAAGGTGTTTGAAACCGCTGAGCAAATGATCATCGTCGAAGGCAAAGGCTTACGGGTCAAGGATATCCGGGGGCGAGAATATCTGGATGCCACTTCCGGTGGTGTATGGAGTGTCATGGTTGGGCATGGAAGGGAGAGTATCGCTGCCGCGGTTTATGAACAGATGAAAACCCTGGGATATTATGCGGGAACCGTGGGCAATATCCCGAGCATCAAATTCGCAGCCAAACTGATCGAATTGATGCCGCATTTAAGCAAGGTTTTCTTCTCCAACAGCGGATCCGAGGCCAATGAAAAAGCCTTCAAGGTCGTCCGCCAGTTGTCCCATATCGATCCCGGTCGAAAAGGGAAGTATAAGATAATTTTTCGGGAAAGGGATTATCATGGCACGACCATCGGCGCGCTGAGCGCAACGGGACAATTGGAACGGAAACAGGATTTCGGGCCTTTTGCCGAAGGATTTGTCGAGTTTCCCCATATGCTCTGCTATCGCTGTCCCTTTAAGAAATCCTACCCGGGCTGTGACATCGACTGTGCCCAAAGTCTGGAAGAGGTGATCCTGAGGGAAGGACCGGATACGGTGGGAGGGTGTATTGTCGAACCCATCACCGCCGGCGGCGGTATCATGGTCCCTGTCCAGGAGTATTACCCGATTCTGCAGGCCATCTGCCGCAAATACGGTGTGTATTTGATTATGGATGAAGTGGTCTGCGGATTTGGCCGAACCGGAAAATTCTGGGGCTACGAGCAATATGATGTGGCGCCTGACATTGTGAGTATGGCCAAAGGATTGGCCAGTTCGTATATGCCACTATCCGCGACCGTGTTCCGTCAGGAGATATTCGAAAAATTTTTATGCGATCCCAGCAAGCCTGAAGAACGGATGAACTATTTCAGAGACATCAGCACGTATGGCGGATGCACCGGCGCCATGACCGCAGCGCTTGAAAGCACCCGGATCATCGAAGAAGAACACCTGGTGGAAAACAGCCGGGTGGTCGGCGCCTACCTGCTGGAAGGTCTGCAATCCCTGAGCGATATGCCGCTGGTCGGAGATGTCCGGGGCAAGGGACTTTTCTGCGGGGTGGAGTTTGTCAGGAACAAGCAGACCAAGGAATCAATCACCGAAGCGGAAATGGGTCGCATCATGGGTCTGGTGGCTGCCGAAGGTGTGCTGGTGGGACGGACCAATACATCCCTGCCGGGCAACAATACGATCATGAATTTTGCACCGGCCCTGATTGCCACAAAAGCGGATATGGATGAGATTGTAACAGCCGTCAAGCGTGCCATCGAAAAGTTCTGATTATTCGGCTCGCGAAATAAAGAATCAAAGATAATTCCAAAACGAAATCAGGAAAGGAAACCCGCAATGAAAATGACCACTGAGGAGGCATTTGTAAAAGTCCTGCAGATGCATGGCATTGAGCACGCATTTGGCATTATCGGTTCAGCCTTCATGCCGATTTCAGATCTTTTTCCGAGCGCAGGCATCACCTTCTGGGATGCCGCCCATGAGTGCAACGGTGTAATGATGGCCGACGGTTACAGCCGCGCTTCCGGCAAGATATCGATGTGCATTGGCCAAAATGGACCAGGAATCACCAATTTGGTCACTCCGGTCAAAACAGCCTTCTGGAATCACACCCCGTTGCTGCTGGTCACCCCCCAGGCCGCGAACAAAACCATCGGCCAGGGCGGATTTCAGGAAATGCCCCAGATGTCACTGTTTCAGGACATTGTATGTTACCAGGAGGAGGTTCGCGATCCCTCTCGGGTGGCCGAGGTCCTCAACCGGGTTATCATGAAGGCCCGCCGGGGTTCAGCGCCAGCCCAGATTAACATTCCCCGAGACATGTGGACACAGGTCATCGACGTGGACCTGCCGCAAATCGTTTGTTTTGAGAGACCTTCCGGTGGCGCCGGCGCCATAGCCGAAGCGGCAAGGTTGCTCTCTTCGGCAAAGTTCCCGGTGATTCTCAATGGCGCAGGCGTGGTTCTCGGCGGGGCGATCGATGCCTCAAAGGCCCTCGCCGAACGACTCAGCGCCCCGGTCTGCTGCAACTACCAGCACAACGATGCCTTTCCCGGATCGCACCCGCTGTTCGCCGGCCCCCTGGGCTATAACGGTTCAAAGGCCGCCATGGAGTTGATCGCCAAGGCCGACGTGGTTCTCGCTCTCGGCACACGGCTCAACCCATTTTCCACGCTTCCGGGTTACGGCATCGATTACTGGCCCAAATCGGCAAAACTGATCCAGGTGGACATCAATGCCGACCGCATCGGTCTAACTAAGCCGGTTACTGTCGGGATTCAGGGGGATGCCGCTACCGTGGCGGAGCGTATCCTTGCCGCCCTGACAGCCGATGCCGGAGATCATGGCCGCCAGGCCCGTGAGGAACTCGTGCAGAAGACCAAGGCCCAGTGGTTGCAGCAGTTGTCCACCATGGACCACGAAGACGACGACGACGGCACCACCTGGAACCGGCGTGCCCGGGCAAAAGATCCGAGGCTGATGTCATCACGGATGGCCTGGCGTGCCATACTGAAGGCCCTGCCGAAAGAGGCGATCATCTCTTCTGACATCGGCAATAACTGTGCCATCGGCAATGCCTATCCGACCTTCGAAGAAGGGCGCAAGTATCTGGCTCCGGGTCTGTTCGGCCCATGCGGTTATGGCTTTCCCGCCATTCTTGGGGCCAAAGTCGCCTGCCCAAAGACGCCGGTGGTTGGCTTTGCCGGTGATGGTGCCTTTGGAATTTCCATGAACGAAATGACCGCCTGTGGACGGGAAAACTGGCCGGCAATTACCATGGTGATTTTCCATAATTATCAATGGGGGGCGGAAAAACGTAATTCGACCCTCTGGTATGACGACAACTTTGTCGGCACCGAGCTCGATTGTGACGTCAATTACGCGAACATAGCCGCGGCGTGCGGGATGAATGGGGTACAGGTTACCACCATGGAGGGGCTGACCGGGGCTCTTGCAAAGGCCATTGAAGATCAGATGCAGAACCATCAGACCACCTTTATCGAGGTGATTCTCAATCAGGAACTGGGTGAGCCTTTCCGCCGGGATGCGATGAAAAAACCGGTGCGGGTCGCCGGTATCAATAAAGCGGACATGTGCCCGCAGCAGGTGATTTAAGGTGCCGGGGATTTTAAGGTGGCTTGGGCTCTCAACACGATACATATGAAATCAATCTACGCAGAAGGAAGGTAATATCATGATAGTTGGAATTTTAAAGGAAATAAAGACAGAGGAGAACCGCGTCTGCATGACGCCGGCAGGCGTTGAAGTCATGATTGCCAATGGGCATACCCTGTTGGTGGAAAAAGGGGCCGGTATCGGCAGTGGATTTGATGATACTGCTTATGCGGATGCGGGTGCGGAGATTGTCGGCGCACCGGCGGAAATATTTCAGCGATCCGGCATGATCATGCATGTCAAGGAACCACTACCTGCCGAGTACGATCTGATCCGGGAAGGCCAGATCATTTTTACCTATCTCCACTTGGCGGCTGACGAACGCCAGACCCGGGCACTCATTAAAAGCAAGGCCGTCTGTATTGCGTATGAAACCATCCAGAAACCGGATGGATCACTGCCGCTGCTGATTCCGATGAGTGAGGTGGCGGGCAGAATGGCCATCCAGCAGGGAGCCAAATACCTGGAAATGGCACAGGGCGGACATGGCATTCTGTTGGGCGGCGTACCAGGGGTGGATCCCGGCAATGTGGTGGTGATCGGTGCCGGCATTGTTGGCATCAATGCGGCCAAGATGGCCTGCGGCCTGGGTGCCAAAGTCTATATCCTGGATAAGAGTCTGGACCGGCTGCGGTACCTGAGCGATGTGATGCCGGCCAACTGCTTTAACCTGTTTTCCAGTCCGGCCACCCTGCGCGAACTTGTCAAACAGGCGGATGTGGTAGTGGGAGCGGTTTTGATCCCCGGCACCAAGGCTCCCAAACTGATTACCCGGGAGATGCTCAACACAATGAAACCGGGATCGGTACTGGTGGATGTCGCGATTGATCAGGGCGGCTGCTTTGAAACATCCAAAGCCACCACTCACGGCAATCCGATCTATGTGGTGGACAACGTGGTGCATTACTGTGTGGCCAATATGCCGGGTGCGGTGCCAAGGACATCGACCATGGCCCTGACCAACGCCACGCTGCCGTATGCGGTGAAGATTGCCAACAAGGGGTGGAAGAAGGCCATGCAGGACAATTCGGACATCAAACTCGGGGCCAATGTGATTCAGGGGCATATCACCTACCAGGGAGTGGCCGATGCCTTTAATCTGGATTATGTCCCGATTGATACGTTGCTGTAAAAGACCTTTCCCCGATCGTCATGCGCCGGGCATCCGCCAAACACATGAAAAGTGGTGCCCGACGCCATCACAAAACAAGTCAAGCGCCTCACAAGAAAGGGACATCCATGGAAGGATCCGACGAATCCAGGGCAAGTATTTTGGATATCCGCTCCCTGCGGCAGCAGGTGTATGAATACTTGAGGGGGAAAATTCAGGCCGGCAGCCTTGTTCCAGGATCTTTTATAAACCTGAATGAGATCAGCCAGCAATTGGGCATCAGCAAAACCCCGCTCCGGGATGCCATTATCCAGATGGAATGTGAGGGGTTTGTCACCATTCTGCCGCGACGGGGCGTGCTGATCAAGCGTCTTTCGCTGGAAGAGATTCGAAATATTCTCGAGATCGTTGGTGCTCTGGAAAGCACTGTGGTTCGATCCGTCTCTGATCGTCTCATGCCGGACCATCTGGACCGGATGCAGCAGTTGAACAAAGACATGCGGGTCTGCATTCAGCAGAATCCTTCCGGCACATTCGATACCCAATATTATCAGCTCAATCTGGCGTTTCACAATGTATTTCTGGATCTGTCCACCAACATGGATCTCAAACAGATGCTGATGATCATGAAACAGCGGTTATATGATTTTCCCCGTCTGAACTACATCAAGGAATGGGAATGGATCAATTGTGACGAACATGACCGGTTTATCCAGTTTCTCCGGGATGGGCAAAAAGACGACGCCGCCCGTCTCTGGCGGATCAACCACTGGGGATTTGAATGCCATGAAAAATATATCCGGGAATTCTATGCTCAGGGAGAACAGAAGATCCAGCACGATCTGGAGCTTTTAAAGTAACTGCGACAGGGGAGACACGCGTGAAAACGATTCTGGTCGTCAATACTGGAAGTTCTTCAGTCAAATTCACCCTGTTCCTTGCCGCAGATTTGCACGTCATGGCATATGGTCTGATGGAACGAATCGGACAGGAAGGAACGCGACTGGTTTACCAGTGTCCCGGCCGGGAAACGTTTCAGAAACAGGTATCCATTCCGGATATTGGCAATGCCATTGCACGGATACCCCTCCTGTTGACCGATTCCCGGATGGGCGTTATTGTCTCAAAAGAAGAAGTCCGGGCGATTGGGCATCGGGTTGTCCATGGCGGGGAGTCCATCAGCCAGCCAACCCGGATTGATGACCGAATCAAACAGATCATACAGGCCTGTTTTGACTTGGCCCCGTTACACAATCCGCCGAATCTGGAAGGGATACTGGCTTGCGAAACCGGGTTCCCGGACATTCCCCAGGTTGCGGTTTTTGATACCGCTTTTCATGCCAAAATCCCCCTTCAAGCCAGTCTCTATGCACTTCCCGTCCATCTTTGCGAATCGCTGAAAATTCGTAAATACGGTTTTCATGGTACCAGCCACGGTTATGTAAGTCGCAAAGCAGCGGAGTGGATTGGTCGGCCGGTGACCGACCTGCGTCTCATCACCTGCCATTTGGGCAATGGGTGCAGCATCACGGCGGTGGCTCAGGGCCAAAGCGTGGACACCAGCATGGGGTTTACACCACTGGAAGGTGTGCCCATGGGAACCCGGTGTGGTGATATCGATCCAGCCATTTTATTGTATCTGATGCGCCAACGCGGGATGACGGCAGAACGGTTGGATGCCTTGCTCAACCGGGAAAGCGGTCTGCTGGGCCTTGGGGGCACAGGCAGCAGCGATGTGCGAGATCTGGTGCAGGCCATGCAAAATGGTCACCACCAGGCAGAAACAGCCCTGAAAGTATTTACCTACCGCATTAAAAAATATATCGGCGCGTACCTGGCTGCACTGGGCGGCGCAGATGCCATCGTGTTTACGGCAGGCATTGGCGAAAATTCCCCCCTGATCCGGGAATGGATTTGTGACGGGTTGACGGAACTGGGAATCAGCCTGGATCACCGTCTCAACCATTCGGTGAATGGATGTATGGGGGAGATTCAGAACTCTGAAAGCCGGATGCGACTGTTGATCGTTCCCACCAATGAAGAAGCTGAAATCGCGATTCAAACCCGGGATCTCATCACCGTCTAAAAAACCCTCCGACTGCCTTTCATGGAAGGGCTGGCTCAACTGGCTTTTTGAGGCCATTTATCTAATAGGATGTCATATCTCAAATTTGAAATTTCAGATTGTGCTGATTGTAGATTTCAAGTTATATGCAGGCTGATATAAATTATCGATTCTGAATCTCTGAGAATTTATTTTTCTGAAATACAATAATACAAGCTTCTTCAAGATCATAAGGTCGTTATGCTGAATGGTATGCTGGATTTTATTTTTCAATTTGATAAAAATTTATTGTGGCTGATTTTTGCCATTTTGGTGGCATGCGGACTCGGTTTGCCGATTCCGGAAGATATTGCCATCATCGCCGCCGGTATCATGACGACTGATGGGGCAATCCACTTCTATCAGGCATTTCTCGTCTGCTTGCTGGGAGTTCTGGTTGGTGACAGCATCATTTACTGGATCGGACGAACCTGGGGGGAACAGCTTTTCAAAAACCGGGTTACCGCGATGATTATCAAACCATCCCTGCATCAGGCCGCCGCCATCGCCTTTCATAAACATGGTGACAAGATCATCTTTTTTGCCCGATTTATGCCCGGACTCCGGGCGCCTATTTACTTTTTCATGGGATCCATAAAAAAATCCTTCTGGCTGTTTCTGGCAGTTGACGCATTTGCAGCATCCATTTCTGTCCCCTTATGGATTGTAGTGGGAAATCTGGTTGGCGAAAACATTCCTGTTCTGGAAAAAGTGATCAAAAACATGAAAATCGGCACAGTGATTTTGATGGTTTTCTTTCTGCTGATATTTTTTTCAGGGATATATTTGAAAAAGGCCCTGATGAAATACATTTTCAAACAGTGAGTTCTGCTGCGGTCCACCGTTTTTTCCACCTGGGGAAAACAGCGTTGCCAGTTTCGAAGAGGCCCGACACCTCATCCGATCACCCGTTATCCGGTGAAAAAGAAACAGGAAAATCTGATCATATCGATCACGTAATGACCAAGAGACAGAATTTTTGATAATCAGATTTCCTGACGATTAATCCCGAACAGGAGGGTAAAATGGCGCGCATAGAAAAACCGTGTGTAATTTCCTGTGGTATTTTGCGGCGAGAAATCGAGCACCTGATGGAAAAAGGCGATATTGACGTGGACGTTCATTTCTTGAGTGAAAGACTTCACATGGATTACCATCTTCTGGATCGCGGGTTGAACGCTGCACTCAAAAAGTATCATAAGCAAAGCCCTGAGGGCATCGTCGTTGTTTACGGCGACGTTTGCCTGGGGTTTAATGGCGAAATGAACGTGCTGATGGACAGATACGATACGGTAAAGGTCGATGGGCTGAACTGCATCGACTGTTTGCTCGGCGGCAAAGGAAAACTTCTGGAAATGGACCCGGATCACAAATACCTGTTTCTGAATCCGGCCTTCATCCAATTTACAGAAAAAATAAGGGGAAAAACAAAAAAACAAACCCGGGAGATGTACAGCATGCTTGATGGCATCATCCTTTTAGATGCCATGGGTGATTTGGACGATTACCAGTCGAAGATCGACGAGATCGTGGACCATACCGGTCTCCCGGTTCTCCATCGTCAGAAAATAGGCGTCGATGGCCTGAAGAAGGTTCTTCTGGAAGCGCTTGGCCGGAATCGATGGAAATGCACTATCAACAAGGAACGGGTCGCATGACCGAGAAGATGGAAGCGCGCAACCCGCTTGTCCGATTAATGAAAAAATTCCAACAGGGAACCAGACCGGTTACCCATATGGGACCATTTCTGCCTCTGGTCCGCATCAAGGAGAGGGGGCTGCCATTCAATGACATCATGAGAAACGCTCAAGCCATGACGGATGCCGCCCTCCTGAGCTTTGAGCTTGGTTTTGAATCGACGGTGCTGCCCTTCGATCTGAATGTGGAAGCTGAAATGCTCGGCGCTCGGGTGCGATACCACGATGGATTCGATGGAAGCCCGGTATACCCTACCATCGCCGACAAGCCCTTCACCCCGGGAGACGATATTGCAATTCCAGATGCCTTGGCTGAAAAAGGTCGAATGCCAGCCATATTGAAGACTATTGCCTCCCTGAGGGAACGCGCACGGGACAGAGGGGCGGTGGGGGTATTCCATTCCCGGCCCCTTTACCCTGGCGGGCCAGGTGCTGGATATGGATGCGCTTTATGTGATGCTTTTGAAGCAACCGGAAAAAGCCCTGAGGCTTTTCGAACAGCTCACCACGTTTATCAGTCAATTGATCGATCTTTACATTTGTGCAGGTGCTGATTTCATGATTCTCGTGGAGGGGGGCGGTGCATCCATCGCACCGAAAACCTTCCGTAAACTGGTATTGCCCGCCCTGCAGGATATTTTAAAACCCAAAAAAATGCCCCAAATCACCTATTTTTTCGGCAGTTCCAGGGAAATTATCGAATTCATGCTGACATGTGATACCGACGGTATCATCCTTGACAAGGCATGTGACATTGAAAAAACCAGAGGGCTGATACCCGAAACGATACCGCTTTTCGGGCATTGCGACGGCTTTGACATACTTGCCAATGCGACGCCGGCGGAGATTACCGATAAAGTCCATCGCTGCATCGACATGGGCTTTACGACGGTGTGCCCGCCAGCGGATATCTACCCGCCAGCAAGAATTGAAAATATCGAAGCTTTTGTAAGGGCGATCCAGGAATATGAAAAATAGGGCTTATCTATAGTTTTTCAGAAAATTAATTTCCGATTTATAATGCAGGCAACAGCCCTGCACTTTGTCTTAGTTTTTTCATAACAGCGAGGACTTTGGTGGCATTACGCATGAATTTTTCAAAGGTCTTGATGACAGAATTTCTGAGATCGTCAAATGTTGGAAAATACTTGCAGTGGGTTGCATCCCTTTTTGTTTTCCGCCAGAGTTTTTCGATGGGGTTATAATCTGGCGAATATGAAGGGAGCCGTTTAACATACAACTTGCCTTCCGATTCCATTCGTTCTTTGAAATTTCTGGCATCAGGGCCATTATGATATTTTGCTCCGTCTTCTATCAGAATGATGGGGCACTGGTACTTGCTTACAACGGTCTCCAGGAACTGAAAATAGGTTTGTGAATTGAACTTCTCAGGGGTTTCCATGTAATGAAAATCACCAGAGAAGAACCCAATGGCTCCGAATACTTTCATCCCCTTTCTTATGCCGGTAGTCTTGATTTTAGGTTGTTTGCCCTTTGGAGCCCACGTTCTTGAAAGTGATCCCCATTGGGCGAATGAAACTTCATCACCAAAAAGGATGACTGCTTTCTGCTCTTGAGCCTGTTTGAGTATTGCTGGCCATGTTACCTCACACCATTCCCGGCGCTTTTCTTCATCCAGGTGATCAGACTCAAAAGCAGCCTTCTGATAGGATAAGCCGATTTTTTTCAACAAATCGCACAAATAGCGGGGGGAATACATGACGTTAAATTCCCGGAATACCAGTTCAGCAATTATCGCTGATGTCCATATGCCACATTCAAAGCCACATTTCTCGGGACCATCGCAGATGAGACCATACAGACGTTGCTTTTGTTGCTTGTTCAGTTTCGATTTCCGGCCTCGACCGCAATAATGGCGGTCAACAAGCCATGAATATCTTTCAGCCAAAAAACGATAAAGCCAGTTCAGCACCTGTCTTTCTGAGACATGAACAAAAGCGGCAATTGAGCGCAAGGAGTTGCCTTCTGCGATCATAAGCAACGCCTTGACAATTGTGAACAGTCGTAGATTGTTTAAAGCCATGGCCAGTTTTAACTCTGAACGCAGTCTGTTGACAGTCTCTTTTGAAAAAGATATGCGCATATTCTCAGCCTCCATTTATAGGTGTCTATAGGTATCTGAGAATATACTACTTTCAATGCTATATGATGTCCAGCGCTAATGTTAGAGTTTACGAAATTATTTTTCTGAAAAACTATATTCTGGGGGCTCCGTAATGTCCGGCATAAAATTCCGGATTTTCGTTGCGCGGTCCGTGAAAAGCCAGGTCACGCCGCGGTTGACTTCCCGGTACAGGCATTTTTTGGAATTTATGAATCCGGTACCCACAGGAAGGCAATTTCGGGACAACTTTCTCAAGATGTTGTTTTTAAGCAGCATGTAATGTCCGGCCATCCCGCCATAACCTTTCTGCAGGACCATATCCGAAACAGTGCCAACATTTGCTTCTGCAATCGGAATCATTGTTTCCGGGGGGATGAAGGAGATGTCAGAAAAGAGTTGCGGGTGAAGCGAGAGCAGATGAAAATCCCTGGCGGGCTCCAAGGAAGAAAACAACTCTGAAAGGACGTCGTTCAGGCGTGTTGATGCCACGAAATGCGGTTTTATTTCCACCATCAGATGTAGCCTACCGCCGTATCGTTGAATCACATCGGCCAGGGGAGGAATCATCGGGAACCTCGATTTAACTGCTTTGAGACTCAGCTCCCCGATGCGTGCATTCTCTTTGAAGAGGCGCCGGCAGTCCGGGTCGTGGGAAACCACCGGTTGCATGTCCCGGGTCCATTGAATGTCGAGCTCGATTCCCCATACACCTTCTGCCTTTGCCTGGTCAAACGCCGGCAGCGTGTTCTCATAGACCCGGCGATTGTCATACATGCCGCGATGGGAAATCAGCCGTGCATTCATAAATTTTTCGGGCGATGGCTCCGGACGTGGAAGTTTTTCCGAAAGGAAATCCGAAACCCTGAAAAAAGCATTTTCAATCCAAAACGGCAAGGCCATTTCACCTCCCTTGCATATAGGCTTTTCAGATAATGATTTTGGGAAGGCAACAGGGAGGGGATAGGCCTTTTTGGGCCATCCCCGACAGATAACGCACCCAAAATCTTTATCTTGAAAGCTATATCTTTCTGAAAGTCTATAGCGAGAGATTAAGGTTACCTCAGTCAATTATGGTTTGATATAGGCATTCAACCCGATAGTTACCGGTTTTCCATCCACTTCAACCTGGGTTACGACATTTCCCCGGGTACTGGCAACGACAAGCGTCTTTCCGGATGATGACGGTGTTGGTTTTTCCAGATCAATTTCGATACAGAGTTTATTATTTCTGATTTCAACGGTCATGGACATGATTTGTTTCCCTTCTTGATAAGATCGAAATTTTTCGATAGGTTCAGTGTCACGTGTTTGATTTTTATTGTGCATCAATGACTTTTCTCATAACCATGGAGGCTGTCAATAAAAAAGATCAATCGCTACAACATTCTCAAGGACGGATGAGAATGATCAAATTATGGATTGACATGAACAAGACCCGTTTGTTACGCTTGTCCTTCACAAAGAGGAGTAGCCTTCAGGGTGGTTATCGTCAAGACGTCTTCATGAATGAAGGCCGGTACCATCCGTTGGTGTACGAGCCAACTGGCCAGACCTTTGTCACAGCATGCATGTGGCAAAGGTCTTTTTTTTGGTAAAGCCGGAAAAGGGAGATCAACGATAATGGACACACTGGACGACAATAAAAACGAATTGTCCCAATGGTACCAGCTTGATCCGGAAGAGGTGATGAACCGGATTCAATCCTCCGGCACCGGTCTGGGTGCGGCGGAAGCCCGTAAGCGGCTGGACCACTTTGGCCCCAACGAACTGATCGAGAAAAAACGCAAACCGTTGTGGATGATGTTTTTGGATCAGTTCAAGGATTTCATGATCCTGGTGCTGATCGCCGCCGCCGTTGTGGCCGGCGTGATCGGCGACCCTGTAGACACCGTCGCCATCGCCGTAATTGTACTGCTGAATGCCGTGCTTGGATTTGTTCAGGAATACCGCGCCGAAAAGGCAATGGCCAGCCTGAAAAAAATGGCTGCTGCCTCGGCAACCGTTCTCAGGGACGGCCAACCTGAAATCATCGCAGCGGAACAGCTCGTTCCAGGGGACCTGGTTTTCCTGGAAGCCGGAAATGTGGTGCCGGCGGATATCCGTCTGACCGAAGTGGCCCAGCTTCGAACCGAAGAGGCGGCCCTGACCGGCGAATCCATGCCCGTGGAAAAGGAGATACCTGCGATCCTGGAAGAGGACCTGTCCCTTGGGGATCGTAAAAATATGGTGTATAAAGGAACACTGATTACTTACGGCCGGGGTCGCGGACTGGTTACAGGCACCGGCATGCAGACGGAACTCGGCCGGATCGCCACGCTGCTCCAGGCCCAGGAAGAAGGAAAGACGCCACTCCAGAAGCGCCTCACCGCCTTTGGACAGAATCTGGCCTATGTGGTTTTGGCGATTTGCTTCATCGTTTTTATCGCCGGCATCCTCCGGGGCGAATCGCCGCTGTTCATGCTGCTCACCGCCATTTCTCTGGCGGTGGCGGCCATTCCCGAGGCTCTGCCGGCTGTCATTACCATTTCACTGGCCCTGGGCGCCAACAAACTGGTCAAGCAGCAGGCATTGATCCGGAAACTCCCGGCGGTTGAAACCCTGGGGTCGGTCACCTATATCTGTTCCGACAAGACAGGGACCCTTACCCTGAACCGGATGACCGTGGAAGAAGTCTATATCGACGGCCATCTGTTCCGGTCCGGGGAACGGCTTCTATCAGATGGTGAAGATGCCGAGGCGAATCTGTCCGATAGAAAACCACTTGGTCTTCTGCTGGCAGCCCTGTCACTTTCCAACGATGCCCGCCAGGATGCATCCGGAACGGTCATCGGAGATCCGACTGAAGCTGCCCTGTTCAACCTGGCCCGGGAAAATGGCTTTCTGCGCGAAAAACTGGATGACAAATTTCCCCGGCTGGCCGAGATCCCGTTTGACTCGGAGCGAAAGCTGATGACCACCTTTCATCCCTGGGATGATGGCCAGGTTATTTCTTTCACCAAGGGAGCGGTTGAGGAAATCCTGGAACGCTCCGAAAAAGCGTATCATCCCGGAAGGACGGAGACATTTGATCGGACCAAAATCCTGGAAATAGCCGACCGGATTGCCGGGGACGGCCTGAGAGCCCTGGGTTTTGGTCTGCGGGTGTGGGATAAGCTTCCGGACCCAGTGATCGCGGAAAACGTGGAAATTGGGCTGACCCTGATTGGCATGGTCGGAATGATGGACCCGCCCCGTGAGGAGGCGCGGAATGCTGTAGCGGAATGCCGATCCGCAGGCATCCGCCCGGTGATGATTACCGGAGACCATCCGCTGACCGCACAAGTGATTGCCAGGCGGATCGGGATATTGAAAGGGGACAAAAAAGGCGTCATGACCGGACGGGAACTGGAACAGCTTTCCCTGGAAGAATTTGAAAGCCGGGTGGAGAAAATCCGGGTCTATGCCCGCGTCGCGCCTGAGCAGAAACTGAAGATCGTGAAAGCCCTTCAGGACAGGGGACAGTTTGTGGCCATGACCGGGGACGGGGTCAATGATGCTCCGGCGCTGAAACAGGCGGATATCGGGGTGGCCATGGGCATCACCGGCTCAGATGTGTCCAAGGAAGCCGCCCACATGATCCTGCTGGATGACAACTTCGCCACCATTGTCAAGACCGTTCGCGAGGGACGGCGCATCTTTGACAACATCCGCAAGTTCATCAAATACACCATGACCAGCAACCTGGGAGAAATCTGGACCATTTTTCTGGCCCCTTTTCTCGGTCTGCCCATCCCCCTTCTGCCCATTCACATCCTCTGGATAAACCTGGTAACCGACGGCATTCCCGGTCTGGCCCTGGCCGCGGAGCCCGGAGAGAAAAATATCATGCAGCGTCCGCCCCGGAATCCCCGGGAAAGCATCTTTGCCGCGGGGCTCGCCACCCATATCATCTGGGTGGGACTGCTCATGGGGGGCGTATCCATCATCACCCAGGTCCTGTTCATTGACAGCAGCCAGACCCGCTGGCAAACCATGGTCTTTACCGTGCTCTGCCTGAGCCAGATGGGACACGTGCTGGCCATACGATCGGAAAAGGAATCCTTTTTCAGGCAGGGGCCACTGTCCAACAAGCCGCTACTGGGAGCCGTTTTGCTCACGTTCGGTCTTCAGATGGCCACGATTTATGTGCCGTTTCTCAATCCTGTTTTCAAGACCCAACCGCTCAGCGTCAGGGAATTGATAACAACAATCCTGCTTTCAACCGTGGTCTTTTTTGCCGTGGAAATCGAGAAATGTTTCAAACGGGCACGCGGACACTCCGGTTCGAACCAAGGGGACGTCGGACGGGACAAGTAACCAAGAGGACGTCCATGAAATAAGGCATTTCTATAGACTTTCAGAAAATTCATTTCGCAAGGCAGCAGGGAGGGGATAGGCCTTTTTCGGCCATCCCCGAGTAAAACTCACAACATAACGTTGCTGCATTTACAGGCTTACAGGACCAAGTTAGAACCAAGCCCTCTTTATCGATACGAATGGTATCATTCACTCTTTCGACCACGCTCACACCAACCCTCTCCCAATGGGAGAGGGCTGGAAGAAAATCGAAATGTATGACCGGCTATTATTGCGGCTTACGAATTACCGTATCCGCCACATACGGATCAGTTGGGTGTGATCGGTGTAATCTTGGATCCGTGGATGGTTATCCCTGCCATCAATCCCTTCTGGTCGAAGAAAAAGGCATAGATACCTTCTTTGGCAGTTGTGGTGGACAACGTTCGTTCCAATCCCTCATCCACGACGACAACGGTAGGTCCCACCCCCACCTCCCAACCACTGATGCTTTTAAGATGTTCAAGCGATGCCTCGTCCGTAAAAAACAGGGCATAACCAAATGTTTGAGCCCCTATCTGCAATCCGTAGGAGGCTGAGACGGTATTGTAGTAACCAACGGTTTTATCGCCTTTTCGAAGCGCACCTTCCCCATAGTGTCCGCCGACAATGAGCCCTCCCTTAATAATACTCGGGAAAACCAGAATACCTTTTGCCACTTTCGAAAGCTCTTTGGCAGCAGTGGATTTGGCATACAGTTTATTCAAGGCGACATCGACTTCACTGTCAATCTGTCCGGCACTGTTTGCCATGACGGGATGGTTAAAACCGATTGCGATACATAAGACCATCAGTACTGTAATCAAGGAAAAACGAATTGTGTTATGCATAAGAACCTCCTTTTTCCAATTGACATCTTTAGATGATATGATGCTTGCCTTCGTTTAATATCCATCAAATCGGATCACCCAGAGTTCATTCCATGGCTTCCATTCCCCATGATGTTGTACACTCTGGTCCAATTAAATAGATTATTATTACGCAATTCCAAGATGTCAATACACCTGACTGACAGTCTGCTTCAACAGTTGGCGGGTCCCCTGGTTTACGACACATATCCGATTTTCAGCCATTTGGATTTCTTATTGCTTTCAATTGATCTTTTCAAGAAGATCATCGGTTGATATCGGCCGTCAGGTTCATCATGCATGAAGGGACGGGAAAATCCCGGTCAGTCCGGATACCACTTGACTCACAATGCCCTGAAGCCATTGGGTCCCCCATTCGGAAACATTCGCCGGAAGCGCTTGAATGACGGCAATATAGTCGTTTCCCTTTGTCTGTATGGTTTTCTGTAGATCTTTCAAAAAATTATCCCGAAACGGACCTTCTCCATCAATCTGTTGTAGCGCTGGCAGAATATCGCTAATCCGTGACACGTTCAGATGCAGTTCATTCTGACAGATCGCATGAGCCGAATCCAGTGGTTGGCCCACAGGCATCAATCCGCAGTATTCAATCAATCGATTGACCCGCTCCTGAATGTTGGTGTCAAGCGTCTGACATAATCCATCCAGCAGTGCCTCCGGAAACCGGCGGCCAACGAACAGACGTCTGGCCTGTTTATACCACTGCATCAGCGCCAGCAGATTGGCGATATACGTGATGTTGTTGGCCATGATACGTCTGAGGGTCAGATGCAGGCCGTTTGTGAACGGAATATTGACGCTTTTTCTGGCCGACTCCTGAATGAGCCGTCCGGGCCTTGACTCATCTTTCCGAATGATGGAACCTGCGGCGACCACATTTCCAAATTCCATGCGGCAGGGCCCGACCATACCCCCCTGCCCTCCCAGAAAAATGGGGAGCTGATTCAGCATGACTCCCCGGGGAACATCGCCCAACAGCGATGCTGTCGCCTTGTCCTGATTGGGTGTGTAATTGAAATGAATATAGGAACTGCCGACTTCGCTGTGATTTTTGCGGCTGTTTCCACCAGCCATCAGACAGTCGCAAAAATTGATCAGACTGCCCAGGGTGACAAACGGAAACAGGATGGTTTGCTTGAGCGCCACGGTATGGGCTGCGCTGGAGCGCTCTTCCATGATGGTTCCTTCCCGGACATGGCCTCCGGATCCAAAGACAATCCTGTCCAGAAACACGGCTCTTTTGAAATAACCGCCGTGCAGATTCACATCCGGACCGACGAAACAGTTCTCAACGGTTGCCGGCGACTCCAGCCCCAGTTTTGCGCCCTGCAGAATGAGCGTGGATTTGCCAAAGATTTTGGTTCCTGCATGTAGCACCACGCTCTCACCGGAAATTCGGTCAATATTGACGTCATCTCCGATTTCCACAGCCATTGGATTTGGAATCCGGACACCTTTTTCAATCAGTGCGGCGATTCGGCTATTCAGATTTTGCATGTTTGAGGTCTCGACCTGCCCCCTGTTTTTACAATCACCATCAATCCGTCTGTTTCAGTTTTGCAGACCGGATGGAATGACGTTTATGGGCATCCAGAATGGTTTTTCTAAGCCGGATGGATTTGGGTGTGACCTCGACCAGTTCATCATCCATCAGAAAATGAATGGCCCGCTCCAGGGTCATGGCCTTGACCGGCGATAGCAGAATATTGTCATCCCGGCCTGAGGCCCGCATGTTGGTCAGTTTTTTTTCTTTGCAGGGGTTGACATTGATATCGTTGTACCGGTTGTGTTCGCCAACGATCATGCCTTCATAGACCGCAGTTCCGGGAATGATGAAAAGCTGTCCCCGTGGTTCAAGATTAAACAGGGCGTATGCCACGGACACCCCATGCCGGTCCGATACGATGGAGCCGGTAAACCGGCTGGGGAAATCCCCCCGATAGGCTTCATAGCCGCTGAAATAGGAATTCATGATGCCGGATCCCCGTGTGTCGGTCAGAAATTCATCCCGGTACCCGATCAACGACCGGGATGGGATGCTGAATTCGATGCGAACCCGACCCCGGTTATGGTTGACCAGATTGATCATCTTGCCTTTTCGAACAGACAGTTTTTCGGTGACGATCCCCATGAAGGATTCATCGCAATCCACCATCAGGCGCTCGACAGGTTCCAGCTTGGCACCATTTTCATATTTCAAGATGACCTGTGGACGTCCCGCGCACAGCTCAAATCCCTCCCGGCGCATGGTTTCAATCAGAATAGCCATCTGGAATTCACCTCTGCCTTTGACCGTAAAACTTTCCTTGTCATCGGTTTCCTCAACCAGAATCCCCACATTCATCAGGGTTTCCTTGAAGAGCCGCTCACGGATTTTGCTGGATTGAACATATTTCCCTTCTTTGCCGCTGAACGGTGAATCATTGATTCGAAACAGCATCGATACAGTAGGCTCATCAACGGTCAGTCGGGGCAGTCTGGCCGGCGAAGTCTTTGTGCAGATCGTATCCCCGATTTTGACATTGTCGATGCCGGAAAGCACGATGATGTCGCCCGGATCCGCGGTCTGCACCTCCTGAAAGGTCAGGCCCTGATAGGTTTGAAGCTTTGAAATTTTCAGCGGATTGTGCCGGTTTTGATCATCGATGCAGATCAGGCTGTCATTGAATCGGGCTTGGCCGTGGATGATTTTGCCAATGGCAAGCCGGCCCAGATAGTCTGAATATCCCAAATCCGAAACCAGCATCTGAAACGGCGCATTGGGGTCATATGTCGGCGACGGAATTTCATCGACAATCGTATCAAATAGCATGCTCAAATTGGTGCTGTCTTCCTTCATGTCCTTCCAGGCAATGCCGTCACGGCCGACCGCATACAGAAGGGGAAAATCCAGTTGCAACTCAGTGGCATCCAGATCGATAAACAAATCGTAAATTTCATCCAGAACCGCATCAACCCGTGCATCCTTTCGATCGACCTTATTGATGACCACAATCACCTTGAGACCAGCCTCAAGCGTCTTTTTCAGAACAAAGCGCGTTTGGGGCAGCGGGCCTTCGGACGCATCCACCAGAAGCAGCGCACCGTCTGTCATGGACAGCGCACGCTCCACCTCACCACCAAAATCCGCATGGCCCGGCGTGTCGACAATATTGATTTTAACGCCCTTCCAGATTACCGAGCAGTTTTTTGCGGCAATGGTGATGCCCCGCTCCTTCTCCAGATCCATCCGGTCCATGATGCGATCCGAGATATCCTGATTGTCCCGAAAGAGTCCACACTGACGGAACATGGCATCCACCAGGGTGGTTTTGCCATGGTCGACATGGGCAATGATCGCGATATTTCTTATTTTTTCATTAACGATTCTATTTTTCATAATTTCCAATGATAATTGGCATCCCTTTCGGAATTTGCATTTTATTTTTTTTGATTCACCGTAGATACACATGATCAGGGGCTTGATCGCCCCCATGAATGAATCGGTAAACGTTCATGAATCCTTACGGGATGTTCACCCACATATATGAAAATGACATGTACCGTTTTTCTTCTGAATT